>Ga0209780_1002012_pt1 | contig 14068 bp, 11 predicted proteins | sample WorMetexBAHAMAS2_FD_187384 | JGI IMG/M metagenome (GOLD analysis project Ga0209780, IMG submission 187384) | Marine gutless worms symbiont microbial communities from Max Planck institute for Marine Microbiology, Germany - Inanidrilus exumae... | ecosystem: Host-associated > Annelida > Digestive... | reverse complement strand
CAGAAGCCCAAGGCCCAAGATCAGACTAATTGGCCATCACCAGAAAGTAAAGTTCAGTGTTGGAATGGCTACTGTGTTTGTCAGCACTGTGTACGATTGGCATCTGTGGATAAAGTCCGTCCCTGAAGACGGACGTACTTGTTGGAGCATCAGTCTGTAAGATAGATAAGTCTGTCGTAATAGTCACTACCATTACAAGTAATAATACTATCATGATAGTTTTCAGTTCAGTGACGTTTCTGTATGTTCGTAAACAACTCCTATATATAGGAGGCAAAATAATTAAAGAGTGAAAAAGATTTGTTGCAGATAACACACTGATACGTCAGTTATGTATTGTATACTTGTAGTCGGTTTCCACCAGTACAACTGTTGCAACTACTTCCACTGGATCATCATCTTCCAATCAGTCTGGATTTGTGTTCGGTAGTAACCTTGCCGACCGGGTGGTCATGACGACGCAGGCTGCCTCAGCAGTCAGTGCTGAGAGCTCACAGCCAGAGACTGGTATTGTTGCCGTGGCTCATGATGACAAAAGTGCGCCAGCTTCATCTGAGCAGTGTGACAGCTGTGAGTTGTTGTAGTACAAACCTCTGAACAGCATTTGATAGTTAATTGCACTGTTGCGTGACGGAACACCATGGAGACACCATCGAGGAGAACTCCTGGGATCTTCTCCTTAACTGAAATGTGCCAGTTGCTGTCAGCAAGGGCGGTAAGGTCAGCAAAACTGCTCCAACAAAATTTCCTTGCTCCGGCAAAATCCTCCAGCTGTTAACTGGAGGTGCCGTCTAACACAGGACCTGTATTAATATAATGGCCATAAAGTGGCTGTTGCATCAGTTTGAAGGCAGGTGGCCAGATTTTGATGAATAATGCTGGCAGTCTCGTATTTAATTCTTAGTAACTGACTTATTGCTAGTTTGGTGTCCTTTTAATTTTGTAATTAAATTGTTTGAATTTGTAGTCCCGATTGCTTTATGATGCACTTCCGTGATGTTGTGTGGATATCGCAGCGGGTGAAGCAATGTCACATCCGACGCTTGCAGAGTCAGCAGCACTTCAGCAAGCTAAACACAGTCATGTGGAACTCAAGGAGGTCGAAGTAGTGACGGGCGAAGAGGATGAATCTAATGTGTTCCAGGTAATATCTCTACTGGCTCGGCTTTCTCTTGATGTCATACTGAAGACATGGTGACAAGTATTATGTGAGTATGATACAAACACACCATGAGTCTATGCGCGGAACTTTACAAGGCACAATCAGGAATTGGTCGATGTGTTAATTTGTACGGCTGTGATGACAATCTGGATGCTGAAGTTTGTGAGGTCCTTGCAGTTCTATTAGACTTCGTGACACTCGAGAGTTAGGTTTGAGCCACTGGGATCGAAATGATGCAGTTATTGTGCATTGCTCGTGGTTTTAGTGGTGGCGCATTGGTCTTGATCAACAAAGTTACAGTAGGTCTTGTCCAGTTAGTGCTCGGTTGGTGACTGTCTTCGGATGGGCAGACCACCGACGTATGTAACCAGCCACGTGGGCCAACTTAGTCTGGCCATCCCTCCGTGGGTAGGCGCAATGAGTACGGGCGATGGTTTTAGCCAATGCTGGGAAAGAAATGGCGAGTTACCAGGACTACTAGCACACTGATTGTTAAAGATGTTGGCTGTTAATTGAGCTGGCAGTTTGGCTGATGTCGGTCTTATGCTGGCTTAATCAGGTCTAACAACCCTCGCTGGCTCAAAGCGCAGCAAATGGGGATGAGCTGTCTGGCAGTGGATCACAGTCTGTGTTAATCTCTTTTTCTTTTGTTTTACATTCCGGCGTCGTTCAGTTTGTTGTGCAATGCAGATTGATGCATCGAGTCACAGAACCAGTACAAGCAGTTTGTTTGTCGTTGGTGTTTGACAGCTGAACGTGAAGCTGTTTGTGTTTGACAAGAAGACTCAGTCGTGGCTAGAACGAGGTCTCGGCCTCCTGCGACTCAATGACCGATGTCTTCAGTCGGACTCGGAGTCATTCCAGTCAAGACTTGGTCCATTCTCAACACCTTTTGTAACGAGTAGCCTAGTCTATGTAACTGTTCGCCACACTCAACAGCACTGCAGCGTGCCCATATGGCTGTCGGTGTAGCTCCGTGGTTGATTGAACTGTGATCACATAGCTGAATGCGTTGAGATGACATTCGGCACGGATTTTTATAGCCAAGGTTGAGACCATTACCAAGAAAAATCGCCATGACATGTCAGTGAGTTATAAGTGGGTCGTGGTTCCTCATGTTTAGGTATTTCCCCACTCCTTTACTCCATAACATAACACAAAGGAAATGTGCATTAAAATAATTAATTATGCGATTAAAAAAGTAATCACTCAATAGCCCTAATTTTTTGTGTTTATTTTGTATAGGTGCATATTTTGTTATGGATGCATGTTTGCTTTTGTTGTGTTGGATTTAGTTTTTCAGTACTTAGCCAAGAGATTGGCTGAGAAGAACGTCTCTAAAATGACTGTGTCCAGTGGGACATTAAAGCTTAGCTCAATCAATAGTTGTTAATATCTGTATGTGTATCTGTGTTTGACCGTCTGTCTGTCTGTGTTAGGAAAATTACGAGGCAGGTGGTTAACTGAGATTATGTTGAAAATGGCTGTTGAATTGTTTGTCTGTGTGTACTAGTAATGCGGGTGCAAGGCAGCCTGCGCGTGGTGCTCAACACAATGATCTGGCCGAACATGCTCGTCGAACGATCAAGCAAGCGAAGTGTTCGTATCAGTGCTGTTGATGCTGATGATGGCATCAAGATCTATCTGATACAGGTATCTATCTGATACAGGTCAGTCAGTCAGTCTGGGCTCTCGACCTGTCGGTGTGTGAACCTGTGTGCCTGGGCGTAGTATGTTGCTGCCTGATTCGCAGTCATTCAGTCGTGACTTTTGTCTGTGTGTCACGCTGTCCAATTCACTACTGGAGTTATTTCAGTTTATTTCCAGACCGATTCATTTTGCAACTACATGGGCTCAGTAGAGTGCGTAATTCCCCCACTGACCTTGACCGTTGACCTTGACCTTCCAAAATTTAATCACCTTGTTGTGGTAAAAATCAGAAGATTGGTTTGGCTTATTCTTATAAGTAAACATAATCATCCTGACAGGATAATCTTATAAATGTTGTTCGCTTACATTTTCTGATATATGCCACTGGCTGTTTTGGTAATTGTTAAAATGGTTGTCGGCTGAGATCTATTTGCACCTAGTGCATTTGTGTTTGTTATGTAATTGCTATTGTGAATTATCTGTTGTTCACTTTATGCAGCATAGCAATGATATGGAATCATATTGAATTGACAAAGTGATTTGGTTGTGACTGTTGGAATTGTCATGATTAACATGCATGCACATAATGGTATGGAGACGATGCAGGTAACACTGTTGAGGCATCTTCTTCCTGATCCAAATACATTGGCAAGGGCATGCGGGCAGTAATTCATTGCTCCAACAAAATCCCGCATTACATAACTGGAGTGCCATCTAATGCAGGTTGTCCCATATAATGGCTGAACAGTGGTGTAGCAGCAGCAACAACAAAAACTACTAAACTGCATCATCATTCAAATCTTCTTCACTGCAGTTCTTCTTCGGAATTTTGTAGAAATGTGTGGAACACTCATGTGGGAAGTATCCACTGGTGCAGTCAGTTACGTGCCAGTAATTATGTACCATCTGTCATTCACCACACCCTGTGTGAGCCCGGGGCAGTCCCCTATCTCTTCACTTCCCACTTCCCCACATTCTACTCTGTCTTTTAGTATCTTTTTCCCTTTTTTACTTGCTTTATTTATTTTCTTGCTTTTCCATCCCTTCCCATTCTACCAGAATAGTCCCACTCTATTTCCAGGCCGTATGTCGTAGGAGGCGCCTAAGCCTGGCTGTAGTTTTTTGTGTTTGTTGATTGTGTGTTATATATATTTTGTAAGTTAAGGATGCATGTTTGTTTTTGTCGTATTTGATTTAGTTTTGTCTTGTGATGTGTAGTTGTCTCCCCCTGTTGTAGGCTCTAGTGTAATAATTTAAATGAGCCTTTTGATCCATTTCCCGTTTTGGAGTAAAGGCGTGAAAAGGGACATTAAACTCCAACTAACTGTCTGCCATTCACTACTGCGCTGATGTCAGACAGCCTAGTTGGTGATTCTCCTTGTTTGGGAAGTCAGTGCTCTGACAGTTTGTCGGGTCACTGGAAGGGCATTCTTCTTGTATACAACTGTGCCACTTACTTCCAGAGGTTCTCTTCTGGGACGTAAAGAGGACGAAAACCGAGGGGAATCAGCTAAGCCAGGTTCAGCTGGGAAATAGTCATTACCTACGCTGGCTATGTAGCCGCTGGCGTGGGTAGGACGTTCAGTCGCGTCTGTCTGTTTGTCTGTTTGTTTGTCCGTGCTGTAAACGGAAAACGGCTTGAGCTATCAACACCGAACTCTGTACACATATACTCTATAGCAGTCGCTTGGCATGCGTCGACCCAGACGTCAAAAGGTCCAGGCCACACAGTTGGTAGCAAAGTTTGTAGTGACGCGTGTTGCAATGGCCTTGTGCTGCTGCTGCCAGCGTGTGTATACATGTCGATACGACTGCCTATGTATTCTAGTTAAAACAGATGGTGGTGGTGGTGATGATGGTACGCAGGTTAATTAGACGTGTGAAGATGTGGTTGGTTGACAGGCAAACCCAAGTGATGCAGATCAGATATACAGTGCCATCTACTCACGAGCGCAGAAACTTAAGTCATCGACCGGTGCTGCAGCAACAAAACCATCATCTCCCGTGTGTAAAGATGCGTTGTTATCAGCTTCATCATCTGTTAGTTCAGTGTCTGCAAGAGAGAAACGGTCCAGTGAATGTGTCGCTGACAATGATCCATCAGTTGCAGAGAAGCGACAGAGGTCTGCCTTTCTTCATTTATTCACTGAATATTCAACACAACTTTCTGGTTTGCATTTAATAAGCCCCATGTGGGGCTGGGGTACCCCTTTCCTCCCTTTACTTTCTTGTTTATTCACTTCCTCATCTTTTGCTTTTCCCCCTTTTTTCTCGTTTGCTTTACCTATTTTCTTCTTTTGTCCATCCCTTTCTACCAGAATCGTCCCACTTCGTTTTCAGGCCGAAGGTCGTAGGAGGCGACCGAACCTGGGTTTAGTTTGTTGCGTTCATTTTGTGTTATCTGTATTGCTTAGCTAAGATTTATTCTGATGTTTTGTTATATTTGGCTTAGTTTAGTCTTGCGGTGCGATAGTTGTCTTTCCCTGTTGTAGGCACTATCGTAATGATTTGAATGAGCCTCTCGATCCCTTTTCCTTTTAGGGTGGCTGCTGAATAAAAAGGCAGTCAGAGTTGAGGTTAATATATTGCTGGCCTTCTTTCAGTGGGTAGGGATAGCTTTCCTCCCCTGACTTTTTGTCTCTGTCGCTGAAAGGAGACGTTAACTCCAACTAACTTTCCTTTAATAAACATCAGAACTTCACTTGAGCCTGCGGCTCGCGCTTATGGCACTCACAACAGCTAGAGCCCGTAGCTCATCTAGAGAATGTTGCACTCTGGGGTACGCCGGTTAGCCAAAATCGTTGATTTTGGCTAACCTGCAGCAACAGGTGGGTGGATAAGTGAGTATTTTCCTCACGGCATATCAGCAGCAACGGATGGTTTGGCATATATTGGACTGTCGGCGGGCACCGCGTGTATTCTCCAGACAGCATTGGCTGCAGTGGCTGCATGCTAGTGATGTGTCCCTCACAGTTTAAGTCCCACCATTGCATTTTGGACAACAACTGTCTGCTTTATGTATGTATAGATTTGTATGCACCTCCTCATGTGAAGTTGTAAAAATCCTTCCATTTTTGTGAACACATTGCACCGTTTCCGAGATTTATCACTTATTCCCCAAACTGTAAAAAGAGGTTGTGTGTTATCATCGGTGGGCTGTGACCTTCTACAATAAACCTACTTACCAAATTTGAAGTCTTGTCTTTACCCATTACAAAGATATGAAAGGCAGCATATGGTATAGAAAATTGGGTGATTTAGGTACTTAGGGGTCACTGGAAATAGCACCATTTGATAGAATGCATACAAATTACTGTTAGTCTTCGGAGTGACTATATCCCTATCTTGCATCGTTTCTGAGATGTAGCGAGATATTGGTCGAAAATTGCAGACTAACCCACCTTTGCACTAATGTTATGGTTACCCTATCACAATTATGCTGAGATTCTTAGCATTAGAAAACTATAGAGTCCCTGTGCAAACTTTTACTTATGAGCCAGTGAAAGAAATTTTGAAAATCAGATAAGATTTGACAGATGTCTGTCCGTCCGTCTGTCCATGTGTACGTATGTAAGTGCGTCTGTCCGTCCAGCCACAAAAAGTTTCTTCGATTTCAGTGAAGTTTGGCATGTACAACGGTATGCAGTATGAGCCGATCCAGGGTCAAGGTCAAGGTCACGAGCCCTTCAAAGTTGGAAATCCAGCCATTTTCAAAAGCTATCTCATCCGCCATTAACAATGGCAGCTGATTCCTAAACTAGGGCACAATATCTAAATTTGATTGGGCCAGATTACTAATATTTGTCCTAGTTTTTGTGTCACATGACTGAAGTTGGCATAAATGTCGCTTGTGATGAGTCGACCGTCAGTCCTGTACGGGGCTATTTTTTGGAACACAGGGTAGATGCGGGGAATCTTGGCTCTACCAAAGTGTATGAACTCTCTGACTACATTATTGTGGTGTGCAGGCTAGACGTGGAGCCAAGAAGAGACCAGCTCGGCGACGAATCAAACGACAGTAGTGTGGCCGACCCAGAAACTGAAGGTCACTAGATCTAGATAACTGTTCCTATTGTCCTATTGTTCCTATTTAACCTGACCTACATGCTACTTTCAGTTTCAGTTAATTCTTAGTGTGTGAGTGTGACCATGGATTGCCAGACTGTCATGAATTGCCAGGTGTAGCAATGGCATACATGGGATATGACGGCTCCTTTTTGTGGATTATTATGATTCTAATTATTTCTTTCGTAGGCAAAATTATTGTTCTTTTTGAAATATTGTCTGTGGTGAGGTGTAAGGTGGCTAAAATGACCTTCATGATTACTCAAGGTGATTAGCAAGTTACTGTTCGATATATTTTTGTAACGTAAATTCCTGTTATGATTGTATAGTGACCTTGTCATTGTCTTATGCCATTTCGAATGTATAGCAAGATGTTGCACCTGTATTTAACACCCACGTAAAGGATGATGCAGTTGGCGTTTCTCGAAGTTCTTTGGTGGGAGAAAACTAGATTTAGGGATCACTACCAGATGATGAAAAGGGTATGATGATTTCTTCGGTTATTTTGAGTGGACTCGCAGTTAGTGATATATTTGTAAATGGTAATTGAAATTGTCAGTAATATTTTGGCCACTGCTTAGTCTTAGTCTGCAGTCTGTACTCTAACTTGAATCATTGTAGAAAAGTAAATAAGGATACGTGAAGCAAAATATAGATATACTTTACACTGTGCAAGAACAATAATACTAAGGCTTCATGTTTCTTGCATAAATCTATTAACACGACATGGCACCACGTCAGTGAAAAATTTAACATCACTGCAGCTATTCATATTTTGTTTGTATTTGGCCAAATAAATGCCATAATTATTCTTATTTGGCCAAATAGTAATAATACCCTCCTGCCCCACCCTATGTGACGGTGTTGTGACAGTGATGATAATAATCGATAATGCTGATGATGTTTGCAGCATCTAACGAGGGTTTTTCATCATCTCCTCCAATCCCGTCGTCATCTTCTGAAGCCTAACTTGACCTGTCACTGTCTGACTGTGGTACATTGATTGCTGACACTGGCATAGCATAGACTATTGCTACACTGTTGAGACCATTGTTCTGTTTAGTGCCATCTCACTGTTACTTGATATTTGGACTCAAAAGACCATAGGGGCTGTCCATGAAGGACGTCCACAAAATATGTAATTTTTGCACCTTCTGGCCCCCTTGCTCGCTTTTGTCCACACTTGGCGTTAACCCTCCTCCCCTACAGACGCTCGCACTTGCATAGTAAGTCAATGCTACATAGTCCTGTCTAATCATCAAGTTGACTTGTCCATGAATGATCACTAATTTGTCATTTACGTAATGTCAGAGTCATAGGCTTTAGGCCTATCGACATAACATAACATATTCATTTAATATCATAGTTGACAGAACGCAACTAATACATGTAAAATAAGGAAAAGCCTGACAAGTGTTAAAAGTCCCATGTCCTGGATTTGTAAAAAAAATTGTCCGGAGCGTAAGTTTCACAAGATTAAAGCATGACATGATGATGCCAGTTGAGATATCGAACACAGGTGTACCGGATCAGCAAAATCAGAAGTTGGCAACCTTGCTATGAATTCAGTCATCCATGTACTATTGAACCCTGCCTCCTCTGTCCGCCTTTGCAGTTGACTCAACCCTCCCTTCCCCCTCTGTATGGATGTCCTTTGAAGAAGCGACCGTAGACAACAAACTGTCAGGGATGTCCATGTCTTCAAGATGTTTTTTGTTGTTGATCTTTTCTTATTGCAGAATGCACAGCTATCAAATGTATGTTGCAATATTTTTAAAGCTATGTCGTACGAGTACCTCGCATTACGGCAACTTAACTAACCGAACTAAATTAACTTGCAAAAAGTGAATATGTTGAGCTGGTAGAAAGCCAATGGCCTGGTGTGTTCAACACCGTGCCATTTGTTGATTTTGTGCATGTGGCACTGAACAACTCTGTTAGTCTGCTTCTACTGATGTGTCATTCAGAAGTCAGTTGCATTTTCTGATGTAGTAGTGCAGAGATGACACGGATGTACCGTAGTCATGGCAACAGGATCTGTAAAGTCAGTATCACCTATGATTGGAGTTGACAACTAGGCCTATTATCGTCAAGATGAATTAATTGAAAGGCATGTGATATAAATTATACTGTTACGCAGATTATAAAGTCAGTATTTGTATGCTTGAAGCTTGCTGTTCAGAATTTAGTCTTTCTCTGGGCCTTAAAAGTTGTTGTACAATAATTATTTACAAGAAGCATGTGATTTTGTTGACAAACTTAGACAGCCATTGTTTTTACTTTCTCCAACGGCAAAAAATAAATCCACGTCGTGTCTTTTGTATTTTTGCTATTGATGATCGTGTCACATGCGCTCAGTGTATAAGATGCAGACTTGCTACAGATGGACTAGCGTGGTTTGTACCTATCTGTTGGTCACGTTCATGAGCCCTGCAAAAACGGCTGAACCGATCAAGATGCCGTTTAGTGTCTGACTCGGGCAAATCCAAGGAACCATGTATTGGATGGGGCAATTTTATAGGTTGTCCAGCCGAGTGAAAAGCATTGGGAGTCAGTGCTGTGGTGCTTTATGCAGCAAAGAATCAATAAGGGTGACAGCGTCACTGCTGTAGCTGGCTGCAATGCTCCAGAATGATCAGTGTCACATTATAGTCCCAGTGAAAAGTACGCCCCCTGCAATCCGGTCTTTAGCCAAAATCTTCCACCACTTGTTAGAAATTTATGGTATGCAACAGTTCGTATGAATTGAGATTTTTCTGTGACATCAAACATGTTTTGTCTGTGTTTTAATCATGTTTATTTTAAGAGGTTCCTTCCAGCAGTTTACAAGTATGTAGCTGCACGTAGGCTGGGTGTCAAGGCCAAAATCACACACACAAAAAGTTTGTTCTTGGGATTCTCAGGCCAAGGCCAGGCATGAAAGATTGCGTTTACTAGTAGGAGAGTGAACAGCACCTCGCTTCTGTATCTGATGTGTGGACTCCGTCAGAGGCTAATATTCCGGACGTGCTTGGTGATCAGAAATCCGTGCCTGAAATTTTGACAATGTTTCGTCTTTGCTGGAGTCTGAGCCTACGTAAAATCTATGCATCAATGCTGATAACAGACAAGTTGTGACACATCAGTAGTAATAACTGGCACATGGCTGAACAAATTTAAGACGACATTGCTGCCACCACATGGCATATTTTAAAGCTAAAATGCACCTAAATAGATTTTGGATGGGGCTTCGCCACAGAGCCAGCTAAGGGAGCTTACAGCGCTCCCCCAGACCACTTAGCTGGATTTAAGGGGCCTATTTCTAAGGGGAGGGGAAGGCGACAGAAAGGAAAGGGACAAGAAATGCGTGGCAGTGACTATCATATACCCCGCGCGGCATAGCACTGACGCCCTCTAGCGAGTAGGTGAAACAAAACTGAGTAGTGATCGCACCAGAAAACTCAGTACTGATCCCCGCAAGGTCTAGCAGTGGCGCCGTCAAGCGAACGTAACCAAACTGCTGATCGACGAGGGGTGTACGCCTTTCACCCTTTTCAAAGAACTTTGGATTTACTGGACCGAAGTTCGCCAGATGTTTACACGATGTAGCCCGATCATTGCAGATGAACCTTTTGAAATCGCAATTGCGATATTCCACTCCAAGGCGACGATTTGCCCATTGACGATTGGCCGATTTGCCAGTGTTAACCGCAAAATTGGTTCCCATGCCAACGTCCCTTCAGCGATCGGAAAAAGAGGGTCAAATCAGAAATTTACGATCAAATACCGACCATACGGTGAAACTGGGTGAAAATCGGTCATCCTGAGTTGATTCGCTTGAAAAGTTTATTTTAAACAAAGAAACGACGGGGCGTACGTCTTTGCCTAGGCAATCTTGAACTCCGGAGTTACTGGACCATAGTTTGCAAAATTTACACAATGTAGCCAGATCATCAAAGATGAATCTTTTAAAATCAGAATGGCGATATACCAAGCGGTTTCGTAATGCTAAGGCTATGAATGGCGAGAACTCATCAGGAGATGAGATAGCGAACGTGAACATTTTACGACGATATCGTACACGTACTTCAAACTACCAAAAAAGAACTCACTTCGTTTAACAAATTATACGATAGTTATATAGGCAAGTACTGCGCATTAAGTCTTGAATTTATAAACCTGCTACAAAATTTCCACCTTGCAGTTATAGAATATTTATACCGTGGGCGTCGCGCGGTCCCACTGCAGACGTTTACTACTAGACAGTAATTGTAAATTGTCCACAGTTGTGGCTTTGTCGGCTTCCTATTAGTGATTAATACTAACTTACCTTCCATAAATCATTCCAAATGTCAATAAGAACTCATCAGGAGATGAGATAGCAAACGTGAACTATCGCACACGTACTTCAAAATACCAAAAAAGAGAACTTACTTCGTTTACCAAATAAGACGACAGCTAGGCAAGTACTGCGCATTAAGTCTTGAAATTTATGAGTCTGCTACAAAATTTCTACCTTGCAGTTATAATAGAATATTTATACCGTGGGTGTCGCGCAGTCCCTCTGCAGACGTTCACTAACCGACATAGTAATCATAATTTGTTAATAAATTATGGCCATTTCACCGTTCAAGGTTATTAGAGGTCACCGATTTTGGTAACAATCGAAAGCTCATATAGGCCTACTGCTTATTAAGTCTTGAATTAATTGAATTAGTAAGTTGAATCGTAAGTTGTCCATAGTTGCGGCTTTGTCAATCACTTTTACGCAGTGAGCCCCGGAAACTACCAAATTCGGTAAAATAACGCATAAGGGCCATGTCGCCGTTCAAGATTATTCAAGGTCACCGATTTTGAGACCAATCAAAAGCTCATATATGACGTCCTATCAGTGATTAATAATATAACTAACCTGCTATCTTGCACCGTTTGCGAGATATAGCCCTCGAAATGTCAAAAATCGCTATATTTGGCTATCTCTCTTGCGTTTAAACCTCCCGACATCGTGCAAAACAATACTGGCCCGTTAGGCGGGCCAGTTTAGCAAACAAGGTCTGGTCACAATGTTGGTCACATTTTTAAGGTCAGAAGAATTGGCCACCTGTGCAACTAGTTGCGCGTTATAGTTTTCAACTAGTGTCTAACTAGTTTCCGACCAGATCGCAGTTGGCAACTACTTTCCCAACTAGTTTTCACCGGCGTTTGTCTGTCTGTCTGTCTGTTTTTTTCGCACCATATCTCAGAAACCGATGCAGCTAGGATCACCAAACGTGACATATAAATGTTCGACCATGAGTCCTGAAAACAGATTTATTTGGGGGGGGGAAGATCAAGGTCAAGCAGTACAAAAACAGTGCCGGTGTGAGCTTTTGCACTCTTGTGAGGGCAGGCTTCTTCTAGTTGATATCTGCTGCAAGCACGTCGCCCAGCGGAGTTTTTGCCGCGCAATGCTACGGTAGCGCAATATATGGGCCTATAGAGCTATAGCCCTGTGTCCGACTGTTTCTCTGCCACAAGTTGGCGTTTTATCAAGACAGCTGAAATGTCATCACGATTCACACAATCAACGCCGCACGTAAGTCCAGCTACTCTGATTATCTGACGCCAAAGTTCTCGGTGATACTCCAATGGGGTCACCCCTCGATATGGGCGCCAAATACGTGGTTGGATAACTTGCAACTTTCGACAAATGACTCGCTAGTCGCTAATTCCGAAAATGGTACAAGATAGGCACATAGTTTCTGCGAAAGACAAACAGGAAGTCATTTACGCTGTACCGAATAATAATGTTGCGCATGACCTTAAGTGGCATTAACCATGCGCTCCAAATCACTCCATTTGTACGTTTCGAGTCTTCCTTCAGATATTCGGAACGGCTGAAGTTTTTGACTTTTGTACACAGATGGGCCATTATAAAGTAGGCCTACTGGCTTTGGGATGACAAACCACCCAAAATATGTGTTGTCAGAGTCACGTGAACCATTTTTGTTTGTGAAGCCCGGTTGTATTGGAATAAGTGAAGCTAGGCACTTCAAATTTTGTACGCAGGTTGATCGTGGTGAGAACTAGCGCATGCATGATAGAACACCCCGAAGAGTCACGTGACCGGTTTACGGACATTTCCAGGAAAGTCACTTTACCGGAAAGACGTTTCCAAGAAAGACGTTTCTTGATAGTACAGGTAGGTGCCTATGGCCTGTTCCTGCCCTAATCCAGGACCCTGTCTAATTACGGGCGTCGCTGGTTGGAAATAATGGAAAACCACATCATGACGGCTTTCGACATTACATCAAGTGCTTAGTTGGTATTTATGTTTAACGCATTCTTGACACCTGCATAATATATCAGCGTAGTGAAATAATTATGTAGGATTACATATATTCATCAATGATTTCAGTTGATCGTTGATCCTACGTCACTTCTTATCTCTGACTAGTAGTTCATGCGCTGCGTCAGCAACACTTTATTCGTTTACAGAATCTCAAGTTCACAATAAATTAACAGTGCCCAGAGCGTTTATCCACACATGCCGATAGGCAAGGTGTGGATATATCGTTTACTGTTTTTTGTTTGTTTGTAATTTTGCACGGTGGTTCATGGGCGTCCTGGGCAGGGAATATCCCATTTTGGGGAACTTTGCTCTCTGAGAATCCCAAAATCAGACGAATCGGCCATCCACCAGGAAGTAAAGTTCAGTCTTAAATGGCTACCGTAATCGTCAGCGCTGGTAGCGCGTACGATCGGCATGTGTGGATAACGTCCGTCCCCGAAGACGGGCGTACTTGTAAAAGTATAGTCAAAATCTGAAAGAGAATAGTTTGAAACTCAGTCTTCTCAGTCAAGGGTCTGTTCAGAGTATCTCTTCGACGTTGTCATCAGCTGCTGGGCTTGGTGGGATCGTCTGCAGTCGAATGGTACAGTATGCGGCCGGTGATCTTCGTCGCTTCGAAGCTGCCGCTGCCGCCCAGCTGTGAGGCAGTGACGACACGACGGCCGTGTAGGTTTCGGCGCGGTTGACCGGTCCGCGATGACGACCACTCAGCAGCGGCACGCACGACGAACAGCAACCGACCGAGGACTCCGGAGACGGCACGCTTGTCACTGGCGACGACACGGACGAGTTCAGAGTAACTACCAGAGATACAGAGACAGACAGACTTTCACCGAGAAGTTAAACGAGAAATGTTATTGCAGAAGTACAACACCACATCC
>Ga0209780_1002011_pt1 | contig 14068 bp, 9 predicted proteins | sample WorMetexBAHAMAS2_FD_187384 | JGI IMG/M metagenome (GOLD analysis project Ga0209780, IMG submission 187384) | Marine gutless worms symbiont microbial communities from Max Planck institute for Marine Microbiology, Germany - Inanidrilus exumae... | ecosystem: Host-associated > Annelida > Digestive... | reverse complement strand
GTTATTACTAGTTTTATAAATATGCATTGCACTGATGTTGCTGTGTGTGTGTTTGTAGCTTATTGAATGTGATGTGGAAGTTCTAGACCAAGCATGGCGGGATCCACGCCATGTTCTGCATCGTCACCAATGTCGACCCACTGGCCGCGCCCCAAGCCATCATGTTGCTTCTGGCGGTTCTGTGGTATTTTGCTCTTATTGGTTTTCTATACTACAGTTTCTCATGTAATAACTTTGTATGACAACATTTGAAGCAACGTCTGAAGTTTATTGCAAATTGTACGGTTATTTGAACAAGTGGTATTCTTGATGGATTTGGAATTGTAGCTTTGAAGCCAAGCACTAGTAGATGAAGTGAGTGTTTGTTGCCAGGCTGATTTTAAAAATTAGTGAATCAGCATTGGTTATTGAGCCCATGTAAAATTCATGCAGAGTCATTGTATTTTCATTTATATGACCATTTGATGTGTCTTTTGTAGTTGACTGATGAAGATCATGATGTTGGCACGCTGGAGGAGTTTGAAGAATTCAAGCAGAAATATGAAAAGATTTATGACTCGGCTGAAGGTATCTGTGTATGAACTGTGCTTTGTCTGTTTTGGTTAGAGTTAAGCACTTTGAACTGTATTGATGTGGTAACATTTACGTGAAAATGTGATGAATATTTCTTGTTTATTTATTTGTTTTTTTTTGTGTTCCCTGCAGAAGAGCAGAAACGATATCAAATGTTCAGGAGCAATATGAAGATGGCTAGGCAAATCCAGCAGTATGATCTTGGAAGTGCAACATATGGTGCATCACCATTCGCCGATTTAACAGGTATAAATCATATTCTCATATTTGCATAGAATATATGGCGTAGTTCACAGTTAATTGTAATTATTCGGCTCAAAGCTGGGCTTCAGTCGAATATTGGATTTGCTTTATGGCACGTTTTGGCGGTGTTCACGCGTTTGGCTATAACTCTGCCGAAAGTGAACCGATTTGGATGAAATCTAGAGCACTCTGAGTACATTGTCGGGGGCTGGCCCTAGCAGATTTTGGGCGCAATTCAAGCAGTAGTGACAGCTGGTGAGCCAGGCAAAATTTTGTTTGTTTTTGTCATATAAGCAATGCACGATTTCACCGATTTTCCACCAGCCAAATTTCACAAAATTTGAACAACACGTCAATAGGTGTCACGATGAAAACTTTCGGAACACAATTTTTAAAATTTTACCATTAGCGATCGTTTTTAAAAAAACGCAAAAATTTCTAAAACTTATTTAATGTCTTATGACTTCAGGCTGCCATAACTCTATAATGATTACAGATCGCCGGAAATTCACTACCAAAACAACCCTCCAGGATTTCTACTTTCCATTTTTACTGTTGGAATCAATTCAAAGTCATTCCTCTGGCCTGTACTCTCCATACATGAAAACCCCTAAATATTCTGTGATGTCTGACACGGGTTGACAACAGGGCAGATAATGCTGACATCACCAATCGCCATCGACTATTGAGTCACGTGATACTAGGCCTCGTCGAATGCAGGAAGTAAACAACTTTTATACAGATAACTGAGCACTTTGAGCCGAATACTGTATTGTGGGCATTTAACACAGTGCAGCCATCTGTTTGTGGTTTACATTTCAGTGTTCTATGACAACACTGATATACTGCATCTAGCACTACCATATGTCGTGGAAAGTGTGTACTACTAGTTTTGAATGATTGGTTTTAATCAGTTTTAAACCCACATTGTTTGCATGCAGTGCATGAGAGCTGACTCATGTGGATGCATAGGACCATGTATTAGATGGGGGTCATGATCATACAAAGCCATTCGCCACCGCGAGCGGTGTTAAGACAGTGATGCAAAGTCTTTTGCCATATTACTTTGGATACTTGTTTAAGTTAGCCTCGAAGTGTATGTAGTTTATCAAATAAATTTTTCAGAATTTTTATCAGCCTATTTCTTGTGATAAGCATAGAAAATAGACTGATTGGAAAGATTACTACTTTTTTGTTCATCATTCACTTTCTGAAAGTTAATGGTTGTGTTGGCATCTGATGCAGTGGAGGAGTTCACCAAGATTCATTTGCCCCGTGCTTGGGATTTGTCGTTTGATGAGCGTTTGAAGCCAGCAACAATACCCAGTGTCACGCCAGCTGCTACTTTTGACTGGCGAGTTCATGGCGCTGTCACATCTGTGAAGAACCAGGTTAGAATGGAAATAACTAGTTTCAGTTTTCGTTTGACTATCTTTCTTTTTCTGAATAACTTTAGGCTGGGCCGTGTTTCTCAAAAGAGATCCTTTGGAGATAGTTAGATCAGACAGTTGTCCTGCCTGTCGTCAGTGTCAAGTACTGAAGGACGTTAGATTGCTTTAGGATGGAAATGAATGTACGTCTGCAGACAGCTGTTTCTCATCTGATGTCAGCAGTAAAGTTAGTAATGTGTTTGTGCCACGAATGAGGTGTTATCAAATAATTGAAGATTATTTAGTCTGCGAGTCTGAGTCACTGCTGACATATTGAAATCTCGCCATGGCATATACAACATACTTAATAGTTCTTTTCGCTAAAACCAAAGTCTGAAACCTTAGTCTAAGATAAATTGAAAGATAAAGTGACCCATTGCCTGTTTGTATAAGAGGTTAAGAGTTTAAATAGGGCAGTGATAATATGTTGTTGGTATGAAGGGCATCAAGACCTGCCCATGTAGCTCAATGGTCAACATATGTTCATTGGAACCTGACGCCCTCAGGAGCCGGGATTTAAACCTCGGCCTGGTGTGTCCACTTACCACCAAAGAACTATTTCAAATAATTCCTATGAGCATGATGAACAAGGAAATAATCCCAGGCAGGAAAAAGAGGGTTTGACGATGTCCTCTATAATCTACAAGCCACAATCTCACTACGCTCGATTGTGGCTTGGCCGCCCGCCGTAAGCCACGCTCCGTGCCACCCCCTCTCCCATCCCCAGCGCCCATAGCCAGTTTGGCACGTTGTCTGTCGCTTGCCGCCCATGCCTGCCACCCGACCCTCATCTGTTGGTCCGTCCGTCCACGTAAGCCACGCCCCATGGCCATCTTCACAATTCGATTATTATAAAAAATATAGATGACCATTGCTGACACCTTGATTAGCAGCGTCAATGTTGTTAGCCGCGCTGGTATGAGCTGTAGCAAATAGACTTGGCAAGCCACTGGCTGGTACTGCACACAGCACCAGTCAGGGCTAAGCCAGACAGTAGGCCATGTTTAGAGGGGGCTCGCTATAAATGCTTGACAAGCTGTTCACTTCCTATTGATCCTGCCTTCCCGGCACGTCACGCACATATTAGCACACACCTATCAATTCCCCTCCTCTCCCAGGGCTAGCACACTGGACCATTACTTGGTCTCAGCAATGAGGTCCAGAAGTAGGCTGGACCTCTGCCTGCAATAAAGAAAGAAAGAAGGGCATCGAGCAGTACAAAACCTGAATGAGTTATCCCCAAAGATCCTCGTTCGGAACAGGTGGAGAAAGAGCATAAAGGAATAACCAGCTAAACCTGGTTCACATGGCAAATGGTGGCTGAAATAGCGTCTAATACATCATGAACTGACTATGCACCACATTTGTTATACGTAATGCTTTCTGTATTTCATTTTTTTTGGACTTGATATTATGTGCCAGGGCTTCTGCGGCTCATGTTGGGCATTTTCGGTCACTGGAAATATTGAAGGGCAGTGGGCACTCAAAAAGAAGAAACTGCTGTCTCTTTCTGAACAAGGTTGCATGTTATTTGCAACGTATAATTAAAGTAGTTTATGACACTATATTTGTCACATCAGGTAAATGTTTGTTGCCTTTCTGGTTAGTACATTTTGTGCAGGTTCTTATATGCAAGTGTTGTATTTACCCATGCTGACGGTAGTCATGTGGGTGGGACGGTCAGCGGCGTTTATGCACTCGTCCATCTGTCATGTTTGTTTTTCCACACGATACCTCAAAAACCGATGCAGCTAGGATTAACAAACTTGACGTGGTCCACCATGAGTCCTGGAAACCCATTTAGTTTGGGTTGGGATCAAAAGGTCAAAGTTCAAGGTCACATGGCACGGTCTTCAGCAATATTAACGTTTGCTGCTGGGTTTTCCCTGCATTACATCAGCGGGCTGATACTGCGGACTGCCAGTTTTTCCGTGGGTGGAGTTTTTTGCAGTCAGCCAGCGCTGGCATGGGTCATTGTGCTCTGAAGAGTGGTAGCTTCTTTGAGACATAAAGAGATATAAAGTAAAATTATTGAATCTGTGTTACAACAATTGCTATCATGGAGTGCTCCCTGTTGGTTCCAGGAGCTGTGATTTTTTGTTACAATACAAAGAGGTGACTAAACTGGAGTTACTTTGGTTTTGGTAGGCTTGGTTTTTGGATCGTTGTGGTTTGGTTTGTTAGTAGCACAGCCAAGAGATTGGCTGGAAAAACGCTTCAAAGAGACTTCTTGCAAGTCAGCTCAGATTGAAGAGATTTGTTTGGAAGTTTATTGATGTTATTGTATTGTTAGGTCGACTCCTCAGTGTCAACCTAATAAAGTGGGTCTCAAATGTCCGTCCGCCCGTTCGTACGTACGTACGTCCATCTGTCCTCAAAAAGTTTCTTCGATTTCATTGAAATCAGTATGTAGGTAGAGGTCGATGAGTGATGCATGACGGTATCCAGTATGAGCCGATCCAAGATCAAGGTCAAGGTCATGAGCTCTTGAAAGTCGGAAATTCGGCCATTTACAAAGGCTATCTCCTCCCCCATTTATAATGGGGGCTGGCAAATGACCACGGATTCTTACATTAGGGCACAATACCTAAAGCTTACTGGGGCCGGATTTTTTATTTTTGTCCTAGTTTTTGTCACATGACTTTGAAGTTGGCAGTAAGTAGGAGTCGACCGCCAGTCCCATACAGGGCTAATTTTTAATAGTTGTAGTTCTGTCATAATTTTAAGTCTGTGCTGGACATTGATGCTGTTAAAGCCAGTCAGTAAGGAAGTAACTACTGTTGTTGAGTGATTAGGAATTGTGATGGTATGGCCAGGGCTGTTAATATTGAAGTATTGCAAATTGTAATACTTTTTTTATAATTGCCAGTGATATTGCATCTAGTGTTGACTTTGATATTGCAATACGTTTTGGCTCAGGGCATTTTTAGCAATACTTTTTTTAGCCAGCGGGAAATTTTGCACGTCAGCATACATAACTGTTCTGCTAAAACCCAGTTGATTACTGCCTGGTTATCATGAATCATAAGAATATTGTGTTTGATCTGTTGTGTTTGTTTTTTAATCAGAAAATAGACTAATAAGAGTTGGTATTGGACAGAGATAGAATGAACCGACCAAATGACATTTTTTCCTACTGAGAAAGCACTGAACGTTTTGCCGGTATTAGTATTGCTAAAAAGTATTGGTATTGCTGTTGCAATACTTTTTTCACAAAATATCGTTACTGTTATTGCCATACTTTTTATCAGTATTGCTAAGAAGCCTGGGTATGGCGTATTTAAATGTAGAACTGGTGGATTGTGACAAGCTTGATGATGGCTGCAATGGAGGTTTACCATCGAATGCCTATCATGAAATCCTACGTTTAGGTTAGTAAGACAGTATTCACTATGATTCAGAAAAACACTAACATTTTCCGATATAATTCTACTAAATTTCAACGTGTTGATTAGAAGTTTGTTAAATGTTAACTGCTCACCATCGACAATCACTTGCCTATTACTTTGTTATGTTGACAGTTTTCTTAGCTGATGTACATGCTCATTTAATTAAACCGACAAAAACTTCACTGTGTAAAACGTTTTATATTTGTATTCCCCGTAAGATGTCACTTGGGAGAGTGTGCATATGCTGCATCAAGATTACCAAGTCAGCTATGAAGATCTTTTGTAACCACATTGAACAAACTGTCATGGCTTCGTGGATACTGCAGTAAGGCAGTGGTGTACTTCTCTACAAGCATACTGTGACATACATTCTGTGTCAGATTACATGTATATCCCAGTAAAATATCATGACATTACTTAAGTGTACTGCAGTTGACAGCCCAGTGCTAGAGGGGAGGGGGCGAATAGTGGTAGTGGTAATGGTAGCAGCAGCAGCAACTGCATTTAAGTTTATTGTCAATGTAAAAAACGTTGCCAGGCACAGTGTAAGGATGATGAATCATCTATACGAAACAGCACAGATCATTTTTCAAGGACACAATAGTACTGGGCGAATTTACAAATGTAGATGCTTATGTGAACCAGTTTGTATTTGATATGCTTGTTGAATTTTGTACCTTGTTTTAGTTGAGCATAGTCGCATTTGTTTGCTGCTTGTAGGTGGCCTGGAGACTGAGGGTGAATATCCATACAAGGGAATGGATGAAAAATGTAGTTTTGTGCGCCAGGAAGCTCGTGTTTACATCAACGGCTCATTGAATATTTCAAAGAATGAAGATGGTGAGCTCTTGTTGTTGTTTTTAATATTCACTAGTCTTTATGCACTTAGTGTGTTAAATACATTATGATGACCTTCAGTGCACTGACGCTGTTGGTTGAGCATCAGGAAGGATATTAGAAATGTGAAAGCTCAATTCAAACAGTTTGTAGACCCAGTTAAACCTGGACTGGACAGTAGCCATAAAACAGTGTATGTATACAGAGGTAGATACTGTTTTCTGTGTAGTAATGCTGGATTACAGTAATGTTTATTATTGCTGTTTCGACCAGAATTGTTTGATGTGTATTGAGCACAGTTGCCATTATATAGTAATACTGTGGATTCTGTAGATATGAAGTTGTGGCTTTATCAGAACGGACCAATGTCTATTGGAATTAATGCCTTTGCAATGCAGGTTAGAATGATTTTGTGTACATCGGTTGAAAATGACATAATTTCTTCATTGTTATCTGTGCCAGCTGTTCTGGCCGCCATGATGTAGGGCAAGGAAATGTAAACATTTTACAGCACTTACAGTCAGGTCGCCATCTGGCGTTAGTACTAAGCTTTTCTTAAACCTACTGATTCATTTTTATTTAAATAACGTGACAAATCTTCACCAGTTAACTTCGCAAAGTACGACGTGATGCCGTACAACATGAGTTTGTATAGTGACCATAGATTACTGTGACGTCACTTCACCCTGTCTATACTACAAGTTTGCAGTGTCTCACATAATCCAGTCTCAACAGATACAGAGCTTTGCATGTGTTGTTATTATAATTCTTGAATTCTCTCATGTAGCCGCTGTGTATCTCCATTAGTTGATCTCTGTTTAACCCCTTGCAGCTGCAGTACTCGCTTGTTCTTTGTTATCACCTTCACTTGGCTCTAACATCCTCATTACAAATCACTGATCACTCTATTAATAATGAGTATTCTAGTCTCTCTGGGGTATGGTACAGAGATTGGTAATCAAAAACTTTGATGCAGCATATAGGCCTATTCTTTGCACCACGTTGAATGCTCAACTTCATTTACAGCATCTGACTATCACTGTTGCAAGAATTTCACTGACTTTCATTGTCAGACATCATTTATCCTACAATTAACTTGACTTTTCAAGCGATACCAGGCTGCCTTTGCCTTTACCTGCATGATCTGTCTGTGACAGCGGAGTTTCTTACTATACTTGGAAGGACCTAGTCAAGGAGATGAGTTTGGAAGCTTTTGTCTTTTGGTGTCACTGTACTGTTTATTGATTTCTGTCAATGTGGTCTGCTTTGAAAGTGTCATAAGACACAGTATTAAAGTAAGTCAATCAAAACTCATACCACAGTGAGTGTTGTTTGTGTTCAGTTCTACTTGGGAGGCATTTCACACCCGTGGAAGATTTTCTGTGCACCAAATTATCTCGACCATGGTGTTGCTATTGTCGGCTATGGAGTTAGTAAGTATTACCGTACCTTGTTTGACATACTATCAGGTTTCAATGCAGTTGATGATGTAACTGTTGATCGTATAAAGCATATTTATTGTGAATTATTAGTGCATAAAGCTAATATTTCTTTGATGTTTTGTGGCACGTCACCTGCACACAGTACATAGATGCAGGGCTTAATGCTACAGATGTCACACATAGCGTGGTCTGTGCATTTTAAGTAGTTTTTATTTATTTAGTAATGTTTTTTATATTGGATGTTTGTAATGCCTAGCTGGTCCAGCTCATGTACGCTGGGCACAAAATACTGTTAATGTGTAATGTAATGTGTTGGGGGCACATGGGTGGGCTGTGTAAAAACGGCTGAACCGATCAAGATGCTGTATGGGGGCTGACTGGTGGGGGTCCAACAAAGCATGTATTAGATGGGGTCCAGATCCTCCTACGAGAAGAGGCATTTTCGAGGGGACGTGCTGGACCATTGTAATGTACCTACTGCGGGCGAATGTGCCTGCCGAGCGCATGCGGCGGACGAATACATTCACTTTACATTTATTTAATTTTGCTGGTGTATCTTTTGTTAGTTGAGTAAGCTTTCGTGTGCTTGGTAGAGCATGGCTGGTTCAGAAAGAAGCCTTACTGGATAGTGAAAAACAGCTGGGGAAGACATTGGGGTGAAAAGGTCAGTTTTTAATATTTGTTAATTATTTATTATTGTTAACTTTTGCTTGTAAATGTGTCAGTGCTCCTAGATTCTCTTACGCCTGTCCTTGCCACATGTCAACAAATGTAATATTATAATTTTTATTGTTTGTTGTTTATTGGAGCAATGTCCCTTGTCTACCGGTCTCATTAGCTGTTGAGCACAAATTAATATTTTACACATATGTTGTATTCTGCCATCTTTAACTTGGTATTCGTCATTTCTGTGTTCACCAGCTTGCATAGAATGTGGTCTTCATGAAACCAAATGAAGAAATTGATGTCGATCACTGTTGAATAACGATTATTGAAGTGTCACATTAATTAAAAATATTGAATTCCAAACTAGCTTTGCTAAACAGTGGCCATACCAAGCCTTCCTGGGGCCTATAATTTAGTTGTTATTATTATGGTTATTACTAGCCCGCCAACACATAGTGTAAGGGGGCTAGTAACGCTAGATGGCGTCTGTCGTCATCATCTGTTGGGGTCTGTAACACACTGCGGCGGGGCTGCGATGACGTCATGCCGCCTGCAGTCTAATTATAGCTCCGTGGTAACACTGCACGGCGGGCCAGTAGTGTTATATCCCGTTAGGGCGACAGCTTGTCTTTAAGTGATCTGACACTGCTGATTGGGTATCAGGAAGGTATTTAGTTGTTAAAGTGGGTCCAACAACCGAAAGGGTTTAAACCCTTTGGGTATCTGGCATGGCCCATATTGAGAACAGGAAGTAGCTTGATAACAGGACTTTTTTATTATTGTTGTTGTTGCACTTGTCACTTGCTGCTGCTGCTACTACTTTTTTGCAACTGTTTCACAACTGTTGCCCAATTACAGGCATCTGCCACGGACGATGGGGGACACGTCCTCAATATTTTACCTGGGGTAAAACTATGGGGAAATTCCCTTCAATATTTAACCTTTGTTCTCTGTTATTTGGTCAATGAGACAGAAATGGTTTTTTTGGCTTAATAAAAGCATCAAAAACATCTGGTGGTCAAGCTAGCATGGAATGTCCCCTAATGTTACTGATGCGTTGATGCCACTCGGCCCAACCAAGAAATCAATGAAGGGGAAAACTACATTGCTAGTACATTTATTGTGCATCTATTGTTATTAGGGTTACTACCTGGTGTATCGTGGAGCTGGTGTGTGCGGTCTCAATCAGATGGTTACTTCAGCCATCATAGACTGATGTCACCAACAACAACAACAACAGCAGCTTTGCTACTCTTTGCATCAGTTACCAATGGACAAGTTTTTGTTTCATTTTTAAATTTATTTTTTTGTTGTTTTGAAGTGTGGTAATGTCGTAATGGTTATAATCTCAAGCGTCGCATACAGGGTGGGCCAATAAAGAGTAAGCCCTTAATGGTTTTTCATGAAATCGTACCAGAACATTCCAATAAAGCTGTTTTGTGGTCAGATACAACTGTATTGAACATGATGTAACACAGTGTATAATATTTTGAGTTATTAGTAAATATTACATTGATTAAATATTTTATGTATTTCGTCATATAGCTGACATCAAACTGAAATAATAGAAATTAAGTAAAGGTGATAAAATTCTAATGAAATCTCTTAGAAAAGAAAAAGGTCAAAAGAAGTTCCAGGTAAACAACATTGGGCATCATATTGGCATGTTACACACGTACTAGATGACGCTGTGTCATTGTGGATTCTGCTTGTGAGCCATAGAACATTTAACATTATACCAGTACAGACCATTTGATTACTAGCCATTGTTGATGAATACTTTAAAGTGGACTTACTTTTTGGCCCATACAGTATACTGCATATTTAATCGTGTATTCACATCTGCCTTACACATGTACTTCATTTTTACCCGCGCTAGCGATGCGTGGATATTAGCCATCATCGTGTGTCTGTGTCACACGCCAGTATTGTATCAACCGGCTAAACATAGGATCACACAAATAACAAACACCATGTGATAGCCCAGGGACTCTAGTTTTCTGACGCCAAGAGTCGTTGGCGAACGACCCCCTTCCACCTGAAATTGCGCGCAAAGTGACCCACACATTTCGAACACCAAAATTTTGACCAATATCTGCTCGTAGCGCCTCAATGATGAGAGCTGGCGAACAAAGTTCAATTAGCACTAATAGGAAGTCGACCACGCGCTTTCCAACAAGCCATACATGAACCGTGTACGTTACCCCTAAGTCCCCCAAAGGGTGGCACAAATGTGATTTTGCTGCTTTTGCCAGTAAAATTCAACTTCTGTCGAAAAAAGTCCGCTACAAAGCTTCTTTGTGTGAAAACTTCCAGCAGCACTGTTGATCATAGCAAATCCCAGCATACGACAAATTGTCCCTGAAAGGGGCGTGGTCACTGTCACGTGACATCTGTAACTTTTGGAAAATAAACGATAATATCTCGAAAATGGTACAAGATAGCCTCATAGTTTGTTTTAAATTCGAATAGAAAGTCGTATGCACTCTATCGAATGGTTATGTTGCCGATGACCTTGCGTGGCCCCTAACCAAATTAAACCACCTCAATGTCTACATTTTGCGTTGCCTTATGCATCTTCGTAATTAGTGATCACAAAGACTCCAAATTTGATGTACTGGTTAAATGTGCAAGTCATAGCCTACGGACGACAAAAACCGTCTCTTCTAGGGGCGTGGTCAAGTCATGTGACCCATTAAAATTTTGGGGGCTCCAATCATATCACTAGAACGACTGAACCTAAAGTCGTCAAATTTTGTACACAGGTACGCTATATCAGTTCTAGCAACTGGATGACATATCACCAACAAAAGGGGCGTGGTTATGGTCACGTGACTGTTTTAAAAGTTTGCCGTTTGTTGTGATGTAGCGCGTCGCGCGGGTTTGTCAGCGACAGCTGGGCTACTGCAAGCTCATGTTCTTTGTTGGTGAGAAATTGTTTTGTAGAAGTCATTTTTATAGCTTGTTTGCTGTAAGAAAATACAGCTTGTGTCACTTGGTGACAGGAAGGGCATACAGCTTACAAAAGAAATATTAAGTCGCTATTCACAGAGCTTAAGATCTTACGTATGAAAAGTCTTAAATTTGTGTGTAAATATATGCAGTGTCTGCTGTCGTACGACAGAAAATTTTCGTAATGATAGCGAGTTGGACAGGAAGTTACCTTGATGTTTGGTTTTAGAATCAAGAGCAGAAATTTGTTTACGGGAATAATCCGATGGTCAAATTTGCATATTTTTATCATTTTAAAATTAACTGACAAACCAAAGACGCTACTTAACGAGCACGCCTATCGAAGTAGGCATTCTATAAGTAGAATACAATCATCGTGGGCTGCACATACGTAAGACAGTTTTTACGAACTGATGGTGAATATCACGTACAAAAAATCACAGAACTTGCTTACGACAGAAATTATTGTGTACGTATGCACATAATAGTGAATAGCACGCATGGTCACTACTAACATGAACAGTCTGCCTGTCATTTGCCATGTCTTCAAAATGGCCATTGCGGTGATACTGCTTGTATATAATTTGCATGTATTTTTAACACACTATTAATTCGTATTTAACCTGAAACAGTGCAGTGCTGTGTAGAGACACGGTTGTTTAACAGCGAGCTAAAATGAAGATTCAACGTTGACATCTGGCTAACCAAGTTTCACCTGCAGAGTGACTGTTAGGGCCAGTTTTTTCACGGCAAATTAATCTTCCATTGGCGATGATGGCAGATTAAATTGCGGTGGATAAACCGGTGTGCGTGTGTAACGTGTGTGTAGTCTTTGTAATAACTAATCTGATCTGTATACTGACTTATATAGTACGTTGTTGACAGCTTTTGTTAATTACAGAGCCAGGTAAAAATTGTACACAAAAATGGTAGATGATCATTTGTCATTATTATGAGCAATATTACAATTTTTGCCAGCACCATAATACTGCATAACGTGTACAAATACAGCCTTCTGTCCAGGGTGACACGGGAAATTTTCTCCAATGTTGATTGACTGAATTAAGGTTTTACATCTCACCTCAACACATTTCTGAGACGTTCTTCCCAGCCAATCATTTGGCTTAGTACTGAACAACTACATCAAACACAACAAAAGCGAACATGCATCCGAACAAGGTATACGACAACTCTAAATGAACACAAAAAAACGACAAATTGGTCGCCTCCTCCAATTAGTGATTTGACGTAAAGTTCCAGAACCGGTTCCAAAAAAACGGGTAGCCGGAACCGTTTTATGAATATTGTGTTTTTAACGCATTGTATAATACGTGTATTATGCGAGTCTTTAACACTCTTTATTCGTCAATAATGAAAGCAGAAACATTGGCTTGAACCTAATGCGTCTTAGTTATCACTTTATTGATTCATTTATTCGTTGCATTCGGGTCTACAGCGCGAGCTGCTTACGATCCCGTCTGCCGGGAGGCTATCCACGAAAAATGATGATAAAAATTTCTTATCTTCCTAGACTAGTCACTAGACACTTGTAAGAAAGATTTCATCATTTCAGCCATACTCAGTTATGATTATTGGTACACGTATAATGTACAGAGTACAGACTATGGTGTTGGTGTAACGGGCAATTATCGAGGGGAGGGGGCACCTACACTGTCAGGTGCTTATATAAGGCACCACAATATCTTAAACCGGCCCTGTAGGTTGCCTATACTGCAAAATTGATTTGTGACAGTCACACAAAAAATTTTGTGACCATTACAAAATAATTTTATGACTATTTACTTACAAAAATATTTGTTACTGTCATAAAATAATTTTGTGAATATAATTTTGTTACAGTCACAAAATTTATTTTGTAAAACCAACAAAGCCTTTTGGTTATATTTAACCAAATGGTTTGTGTCTAACCCTAACCCTAACAAATGAATCCGGGTAACCCGGTTCCAACAACCGGGTACCCGGTTCCTAAACCGGGTAATAAGTCAACTCACTACCTCCGATCTGGATACATAACGGACTTATTCTGGAAGAAGTAGGTAAGTAAGGAAGTAAACATGCAAACGATTTAAATAGCGCTGGAATCGACAAATCTATCGGGCGCAGTAGAGCCCTGGAGCCCGTACAGGGCTCTCCAGTGTTGAAAGTTTGCCAAATAAGCCACAGCCGTGGTCCTCGGACAGCATTTCAACCAAGAAATGTCTCAACTATAACCCTGCACATTCAGCGGTTTTCAGCCAGATCTGTTTCCGGATATCCACGTCAGGAATGGCTCTGTCTTTTGGTGCCAACAGAAACACAGTCTTTTTTCAAGACGATCGCTTTTCTGTTTACACTGTATTCATAACAGTTTTAAAGTTTTAAAATTCTCACAGGGTTCTCTGTTGTTTCGTTTTTTTTGTGAATCAGCATGTGAGAATAAGTAATCTCAAATATAATGACTAGGGAGGCATGCTTCCAGAGTCAAGGTGCAGCACTGCACACTGATAGATCTGATTTGCAATGAGGTTGATACAGT
>Ga0209780_1002010_pt1 | contig 14077 bp, 10 predicted proteins | sample WorMetexBAHAMAS2_FD_187384 | JGI IMG/M metagenome (GOLD analysis project Ga0209780, IMG submission 187384) | Marine gutless worms symbiont microbial communities from Max Planck institute for Marine Microbiology, Germany - Inanidrilus exumae... | ecosystem: Host-associated > Annelida > Digestive... | reverse complement strand
ACCTTAGTCTAAGACCAAAGCTTAATCTGAACGGCTAAAACCTGGTTTTAGACCGAGTTCAGATTAAGCGAAAGATAAAGTGATTTGGTTTTAGACCAAAGTCCTAACTCTAAGAGATTAGTGATAATTTAATTGCCTATCTAAATGCATTAACACGGTTCGGTTTGAGACCGGATTGCTCAGATTACGTTCGGTTTTAGACCAAACTTTGGTCTTAAACTTTGGTTTAAGCGGTAAATTTGGTTTTAGACTTTAGTCTTACAAAGTTTAGCTTCACTTCACGTTTTGCATTAATTAGGTCTTAAACCAGACTTTTGGTCTAAGACTAAGGTTTTAGACTTTGGTTTTAGCGAAAGATAAAGTGACCTAGTATCCCATGAGGATCAGCGTTCTGTTACTCATTTTTTTCTATTAGCCAGGACACAAGCCTAAAGCATAATTTATGCAGAAAGAATGTCTGGTGTATATGATAAAAGTACCGGCACACACACATTAGTAACATTTTGATATTTCGAAGCCAACATTGTAAAGGACGAAAACAACTATCACTAATTCTTGTTTTACAGTCATACACTGTACCAAGATCATTTGGGAGAGTACACAATCGTAATTAGCATACTGATAGTTAGTACGGCCAACAAAACTCCCAATAAAACTGACCGTTTAAGGTGAGTTTTGTGTGTATATGTGATTGTCAGTACAGAGGCCAACCACGCCGTACGCACGTTAAGCTGTAACAACCGTCTTATGTCACTGAACAACCGACGCGCACGCATGCACGACTGGAAGCCTTAGCACTACAAAGCGACAACACGCTTGGCACAGGCCGAAACCAATGTTGCAGTGGCGGTGGAGTGTAGAAAATATTGGGGGTCAGAAAGCATGGGAGGTACGCGAAGGGGCGGCCGTATACCGCCGTGCGATCCAGGGGTAGCACCCCCGGAAACATTTTTGGGGCAAAATCCTGCATTTTTGTTCGTTTTAGGCAAGAAAATGTGCTTCAGTCCCGTACAAGAAGATCAATGTTAGGACCTGTCACGGATCAGCTAACCCCCACGGCTCTACCGCCACTATCAAGTTGGCGAATTACGTACCGTACGTACGATAAGAGGATACTTTACAGCGAGACTAGAACATTACATAGTACATGCCAGCAACGAAACCCCGCTCGTCAGCTGCGTCCCGCATTGTTCAACCGCTATCACAGATATCAAAGGATTTATGCATAATCGAGTTGAGCTGAAGATCGAACAGCCGTTATTGCGCACCGATATGGCAGTGTGTAACCACCAACGGTAAATCACAGAACTACTGCCTCATTCTGTCCCGTCCATCCCCATCCTACATGCTCACTTCTGAGATGCTGTAAAACGTCAAAAGGCACATAAAATTTTCAAAAGTTTTTTCACTGCTTTTTTTCATCACGACACTGACAGTTTTTTTACATGATCCACCGCCTCCATTATAACGGACGTTTTCCATCTATTCCGCAGAAACCTATACGGATAAGTAGTGGTGCAGTTTTGTTCGTACAGAGGCCGCAACCAACAGTCTCAAAGCACCAAAGAAAAACCAAAGTACTGATCCCAACTATGGAAAAGTGACCCACTAGACTAAGTCCTTTCATCATCCACCATCGGACTCCTCAGGAAGGGGCATTGGTCCTTTTACGTCGGTTCTCCAATGCCAGTGTCATATTTGCATAGCTACACACGAGATAGTTTTAGTCGTTTATTTGCATACTGACCGACTGTTTGCTGCATAAAAATCACTGGGATCTTTGCACTTCGATAAAACAATACAAATCACACGGTGCCAACAACTGACATCGGCACGTACCTCGCGACACACAATACACCATGTGTGATGCATCAGTCACCCAACCAAGACCAAACACGTGCTCAAAATCACTACCTTACGCAAACAGAATACACGAATCTCGGTATTCTTTAAGTGCTACTCACGGGCCTCACAGAAAGTAATGGCAGACTAACGGCTCCTGCGTGATGTCTGCCTGTGATGTTGATCTGATATAGATTAGCATCATAGCCTACAATTTTTAAGGGACTGAGAGTACCTCACCTTACCTGATTTTTATAATACACTTGTTTTGTTTTGCACTTGGGTATTTTACATGTGACTCGTATACTATTACTTCCAATCTACTTATTTACACTTCATTTGCAGGTGCAAGCATACTGAATATACTTAGTAAATTTCTTAACTATAGTGACAAACGGCCAAATCACGCTGGCTAGTGATAGCTTACTGCTATTGGAAAACTGTGCATCCTCCGAGTTACCTACCTCTCCAGTAGGTTCTGCTGAGCCAAGTAAACTGTGGATATTATACACCACACTGAAGTACCACATCCAACAGTTGTTAACAGTAATGCTGTCCAATTTCTGATACAGATCATTTTGATGACTGTTTTGAAAAATTTCAAGTTTGATTCAGTTTGTCCACACAGCATGTGTTTTTCCCACAGAAAACACAAAACTGTAGAAAGTATTGTTGTTTACTCAGCTATTTGACATCTACTAGTCGAGAGTTCCACCACAACAGCAAAACTGAAGTGCTTGTCAGATTATTCACCATATACTGTTGTCGGTTCCTCACAAGACACACAGTAATGAATCAGTCTTCGACACCCCAGCGTCGACGTGGATGCCTTCGCTAGAGCCTGCTGTGACCTTGACCTTTGACCTCCAGAATCTCATAAGGATGTCAGTAGGGGCTATTGGCTATTTCCTGTAAGTTCATCGAGATTGCTCAATTAGTTAATGAGATATTGTGGTAACAATATCTGTCCAGACGGACGAATGAATGAAAACGAACGAATGAACGGACAAACAGCCCCTAAACATAATGCCTTTGCTGACACTGTTGGATGGCAAAAGGATACGAATAATAAATTAGCCCCATAAGGGACTGACGGTCGACTCTTCGCAACTGACGTTTCTGCTAAGTTCAAAGTCACATGACACAAAAACTAGGCCAAATATCAAAAATCCAGCCTGATCAAATTTAGATATTGTGCTCTAGTTTAAGAATCCGTGGTCAGTTGCCAGCTCCCATTGTAAATGGCAAAGGAGATAGCTTTTGAAAATGACTGGATTTGCAACTTTGAATGGCTCGTGACCTTGACCTTGGATGGGTCATACTGCATACCATCGTGCATCACTCATCGACCTCCACCTATAGCCAAATTTCATTGCAATCGAAGGAACTCTGTGGGCTGAAGTACGTACGTACGTACATACGCACGGACGGACAGACATTTAAGACTGGCTTTACTAGGTCGACCTAATAAAACTAGAGTTATTTTTTCTCAGAACTGGAGAGCATTAACTTATGTTTACTGTATAAACTACTGCCGCAAAATATTACATCAGCACACATTTCACAAAAGCACAAATACTGCTACGGCGCCAGTGCTGAGCTACAAGTGAGCGAATACACTGTACAAACACACGTAACTATCATTACAACAAAGCATCATTTAATACGTTTGCATACTAACACCTTCATAACAATAATTAGGGCTGTATAGCGACTGATTTTTGTAGGTAGACACATTAACTGCATGATTAAAAAAAACTTAACTGTGAATAGTTTTTTGTGCATCATATTTGTCACTATTTTACACCCATGAATTAGTAACGCTAGTAAGGCCACATTAAAATGTAAACGGGAATATTTCAAATACAGCAAACACTAAATCTTCAGTAATTTTGTGAATAACAAACTATCACCCTAATGATGGCAAAATATATGCCCCGTCTTTGACAATTAACGGCTGAAAACATAAAAGGCTGAGTTTGGCCCTTTCCATTGACTACACACAATCACTGAACATGGACAATTACGTCCCATAATTGCGTACACAAGTTCTCATGCACGTTCTAAGTCACATAATTTAGAGATACTGACGACGGAAATTTCGGGAAACAATTTCGGTCCTTTTTCGGTGATCAGGCAATACCAATGACCATGATAAAAAGCAGGCAGCCTATGACTTAGTAGATGTTTAGTAGTGATCACGGCTGGTTTGGTCTTGCTTGGTTTTTTAGATAAATTACGACAAATGTTTCTGCCTTGAAAGACTTCTGGTGGACAGTGGTGTAAATATAACATTTTTTGGCAAGGTGGAATTCTGGGGGAACGCATGATGGATCCACAAGGCTTGGTGAGTTGAGATGTGGGGAGGGGTTACACCTTCCCATCAGGGGAGGGTTCTGGGAAGGATAGCCCCCTCCCCAGAAAAAATTGAACTTTCACTTGAAATGGCGTGTTTTGGTGCATTCTGAGTGGTACTTTTTTGTTCGTGTCTTTGCCAAAAAATGTCGAATTTTCCGCCTGAAGTGACGATTTGGTGGATATCGAAGATCTACTTTTGGGAAATAGTGTTAGAATAATGGGGTTGCTAAGCTTTTTACTGCATTACTGCATTGTAATGCAAGCAATCTGGTGTCTGAAATTTTGAAACATGACAAAATCTGGGGGACAACTTACATTAGCATCCCCCACTTCAAATCCCCTTGTCCCCCGTGATTTACACCCATGCTGGTGGACATACGCCTACATTGATCAGTGGGTTGGACTTATTCTATAGTACAGTTCTAACACGCACTACTTTCAAGCTAAGGACATGGGACAGACAGATGCATGGAGCACAGCAATACAATGCTTAATGTCCCCAACTTTGGAGGTGGGGCATACCAGGTGTGTTTTTCTCTGTAAGGTTTTGATTTCAATAATAATAATAATAAACATGTCCATCGAATGACATGCTATCATTAGACCATCGTTCAACTGCAGTCCATACAAATCCAGGGTATTTAAAAAAATAATCGTTTGCAATGAAAAAACTTAAACAATTAACTTCTTTAACTAGTTAATTATTTAACCATTTTCACAATTGATTGTTGGTGAACCTGGGTCAGTTGTTTCCCTTCCATTTGCTTCCTCCACTTGTTCAAGAAGATAACCTTCACGTATAAGTGGCACAGGTTTTCTTATGGGCCAGAAGACCTTGTCATTCAACCAAAAGTGTCAAAGCACTGAAATAAACCCCATAAGTTAATTTTACAGCCCTAATAGTAATACCTGCATACAGTATATACATGCAACATCACTCACACACCATTAACGTACTATACAATACACTGACTCAACAGAACGTAGACCTACCGCACGATATTTCACAAACTTGCATCTTAGAGCACGTCCAAAACTTGTTCTCCCCGTGAAAGCGAGGGAGTGTGTTTTTACTGGCGTTGGTTTGTGTGTCTGTCTGTCATGTGTGTCCGTCTGTGACCACGATAACTAAAAAGATTGTGGACGAATTTGTACCAAATTTTATGTGAAGGTTCTTAGGGGGAAAGGGAAGACCAAGTTCGTGTTTCATTACGATCGGTAGAGGGATGTGGAAGTAACGGTCAAAAAACTCTGTAAACTGGCGATTGTTTACATTTTATACTTCTAATAGTACGTGTGGCAAGTGTTGCCAAGTGTTGGCGACAAGAACCCCAAATTTCGCAATTGGGTAGTCTTGCGGCTATCCAGTGAACATACATTTGCAAATTCATGAAGGAACGCAATTGGTCGATCAACACTGCGGCAACGGCTGTTCCATTAACCGCATTGTGGTGGCAATCGCAATAAGGCCCTTCAGTATAAGTGTGGCAAGTGTTGCCAAGTGTTGGCGACAAAAACCCCCAAATTTCGCTTTCGCGGGGAGTTGTACTCTCTCAGAGTAATTTCCATCTAGTTACTAATAAAATGGAACAATGTCATCAGACACGCAAATAAGAATTCAACAAACTGATCACGTCAAGCAGTCCAGTCACTTTTGATCAAACAAATCCTTCCTCAAGCATTTGGTCCTAACTACACAGCTGCCAGTATATCACCTAGTAATTTTCCTACCAGATATCACACGACCACTACAGAGATAACCATTTTACTATCAGTTTGCACGTCGGTGAGAAACAGCTCTCACAGAAGGTAAATAAATATAAGGCCATACATAGACAGATACTATTATAAATGTTTATTATTTACGTACTAGTGATAATATTTATTCTTATAAATACAGTAACATGAACTGTGACATTCACAGACTTGCAGTCAGTAAACAGATGAAATTTCTATTTGTCTCAACCTTACAGATAGATCGTAATGCTTAGTGCATTGTGCCATTGTCAACTATTTAATGAGTGTAGCATTTAGATGTCAAATGAAACCTGTTACTATAAATCTTGCTTAAACTAGAAGATCGACTTTGACGCCGCAGCGTCAAAGTGGACGTTTCGCCACCTCGACGGCCTGCTGTGATCTTGACCTTTGACCTCCAAAATCTAATCAAGTCATCAGTAGGGGCTAGTGAATGGTCCCTGTAAGTTTCATGGAGATTGCTCAAGCCATTCACGAGATATCACGGCAACAAGATCTGTCCGGACGGACAACCTGCAAACAATGCCTTCGCCGATGTGTGGCTAAGGCGTAATAAACATCTCTATACAACGTCACATAATGAACTGTTGTAAATTTGTAATGCACAACTGTACAGACGACACAGCTGTAATTACAATATACAAAATGGCTCTGAAGTTAATTAAATGCAGCATTCATGGGAATCATTTCAACAACGACAACATATAATACACTTAATCACAGAGACGTGTAACAGTGGACTGACAACATACAACATGCACGTATGCAAAATGGCACAAGACAACCTGTAGCAACAGTTATCAACCAAGCACGGTTACACATCTTTGGTGCAAAGACGCTGCGGTTAGCCGGCAAAGACCAAAACTGTCGATAAGTCTAGTCAGGCAACACAGCCCGCATGTTGATGTCGGCATTCACATAAAACTGCCACCAAAGAGAGTTTCATTTCCAGTGAAACACGCTCATAAACATATCCTGTTCAGTGGTACACGCAATACGTTAACTACAATGAAACAAATGCTGATTGCACATAGCCGAATTCTGCCAACTGGCTGAATCGATGCATAAAACGTTGCATTCATGATAATGGTTACCTGCAAATGAGTAGCTGTACTGGAACATATGTAGCATGTAAATTTTCAGCTATGACAGGAACTGCAAAATGGAACATTTTCATGCTGCATGTGTGCCATAGTGATGTTTGCCAGTCAATCTAACTGGAGAATACTAGACAACAATCACACCATCAGAGCTACGTCTTTGAACCCGCCGTCTTGGAATCTTTCGTCTCCTTCCCTTCTTTTGTTCCTGTTTTTATTTCAATGGGAACAGATGGCAAAATGGCAGGCTTAGGCTTCGGTCCCCGTTGATGGACGCCACTCTTAATGCCTGCAACGAACGATTCGGACGTGTCTTCTAATGATCCGGATTCAGAGTGTGGTTGAATGCAGTCTCCACCAGCCAGCTGGCCGTGCTGACATGCAACAAAGGAACCGCTTTCGCCCGGTGCTGTCGCATCTCGACCGTCTTGCCTCGATGCCGTTCGAATGTCGATGGAAACCGGCTTGACTTGTGACGACTCATGTGCCAGCTGTCGACTCGGATTGAAACGCGCGGTGAACGACAGTGACCTGCTGGGTGAGTTGATGTCCACCCGCAGCGGTTCAGGCGGTCGGCGTCCACACAATCTTGCATCGCGTCGTTTATCTCCCGGACTTCCGACGTCGCCCTGACCCGCAGTCATATCATCGAAGAAAGTTAACGGTGAAACGGTGCCACCGGACAACTGCGTCTCTCGCGGTGCTGCATGGCATTGGTCTGGTCTGTGTGACACGTCCTGAGCTCCGACCGGATCAATCCCGAGAAGTCCTATGCCGCGTTCCAGCTGTCCGGACATCGAGCGACGGTGAACTTCGCTGTAGCTGTGCTGAGGACCGGACAGCCGACGCTCAGGAGACAGCGTTCGCCTCAGCAGTCCAACATCAGAGACCGCCAGGACAGCAGGCTTATGTGACTGATTTGACGCAACCGCAGCTGTTAGTCCAATTCCGGTGTGCGGCTGTGCCGGATTGTACAACTGTGCCATGTTTGAGATGCCGGGAATGTGGGCAGCAACCAGTGGAGCTCCTCCGGCGATATGTCGGTGATGGATGGCAGACGCAGTGGTCAAAGGACTTGGACTGCGCGACGGTGATGTGGCAGCGCCTGGCGAGGGCGAAGGTGTCCTCACAAGTGGCGACAGCGGATTATTATGCCACGACTTACGCCGGCTTGTGGCTCCGGGCCGTGCCGGTATCACCGTCAACTTGTGCTTCAAGCCGTGCAGAGAACTAGGTCGGCCGCCGACGGGCATGGATATCGGTATCGGCGAGGACGTCGCTACCGCTGGTGAGCCGGGAGCACTCGATCCCGGCGAGCTGCTCTGAGAAGACGAATGAGCCGAGTCCGACATCCACGGCTCCACAGCTGCTGCCGACTGACGTAGCGGAATGACGGTTGTCGGCGATCCTGAAATACTGTCGCTCGAAGGCGTCGATCGACAACGGGGAGACAACGGCGACGACGTTGCCGCCATCTGCTGCTCTGCTGCTTTCCGATTACTCAGCTGCCGAAACAGAGATGATCTATGCCGGTCGTATTTTGGCCGACGGCGATGCCTTGATACCGGAGTGTGTGGCATCTGCTCGTGACCATACACGTCTGGACCACACACCATCCCGATGCCGCTGGCAGCACTTGGCACCTTGCGTGCACCAATGCGTATCGATGTGCTGGCAAGTGGAATAGTGCGCAGAGCAACGCTGACGCCACCAGTGAGAATGAGTCGTACTAGCTCAATATGCAGCAGTCCCTGCACGGATGTCCCATTAACGTGAGTGATAAGGTCACCGGCTGACAACCCAGCATCCATTGCAGGACTGTTCTGCTCAACAGCCTACAACAATGCAGTCATTAAAATATTATGAATAACTGTCTGTGAGCTCTTTAATTTAATAAAGTTGTGATTCTGATAAATCTGATAAGTTAAACTGACATCATTTTCTACCAAAAACAACTTAGTGACTACTACTCCTATTACTAACTACCACCAACATCATCACTACTACTACTTCCATTTAGCAGCAATTTTCTCAAGTAAACATGGGCCAGCTGTTTCCCCCTTGGATGGAACACATAGCACTAACCCTAACCAGTGGCCTGGCCTGATCCTTTCTTCACCCACAACCACAAATAAACAAAAAAACTACAGCCAGGTTTGGTCGCCTTTTACAACCTCCGGGCTGGAAATGGAATGAGCCTTTCTTAAGGAAGGATATGAGTAATGAAGTTCATGAAAGTAAATAAGTAAGGAAGTAAACAAGGAAGTGAGTAAGTAAACAATAGCATCGGAATCAACAAATGAATCAAGGCGCATTAAATAACCGGAGCCCGTACGGGGCATGGGCAGTCCTAGTAAAGAAATGATTGGTTCTGCACAACAGTCGGCCATGTTACCAGGACTACTGGCATACTCACCCAGACAGTTAAAGGTACTGAACTTTAACCAAGCCAGCTGATGTCGGCTGTATGCCAAATTAGTTGGGTTTAACTCTCCATGGCTCAAACTGCCATAAAAGGAGACAAGCTTCCATGGACCTTGCTGTCTACGCAGAATCTTTCTCATCTTCCTCTAACAAGTATATCAATATTATCTGTCGAGAAGTATGCGGCCAGTACAAAACTTCTCACCACAACAAGATGATGTAACGTGTAGTACTCGGAGTCGCCGTAGTAAACGCGGATTGCTCGCAGTGTGAAGCCATAGCCACGTGGTCCACGACGAATCACAATGGACGGCTTCAGCAGGCCAGCCGAAGGATTCGGCCGATCCGGCAGAAGTGCACCTTCATGACTGCCGGTGGTCGAGCCACTTGGAACATAAGTTGGTGAATGCCCCGGGCGAGTAGGCGACGTGCTCACGTCAGTAACTGCATAGCATTGTCACACATGTTCCATCATTAATCATGCAGCTAAATGCATGTCAAATCATATGCAACACTACTCGCTTTTAGCTGTTTTCCAAGTTAGTCTGGTTAGCCAGTTTATCGTCGGTTTTGCCACTTGCTACGGATGAACCTATCCACCAAATCTGAAGTCTCTATCTCCACCCACTATGAAGATACAAAAGGCGATAGAAAATATCAAAAATGGGGTGGTTTGGGGTAGCTAAGGTCATTCAAGGTCACTGGAAATAGCATCATTGGATAGAGCGCATACGAGTTCCTATCAGCATTCTATAGTAACTATGTCCCTATCTTGCAGCAGTTCTGAGATATAGCGAGATATTGGTTGAATGTCGCCGATTGTAACCTACCACACCAGTATTTGGTACCCCCGTTGGGAGCGATCCCACTGGAATTTCGCTGAGATTTTTGGCATCAGAAAACTAGAGTCCCTGGGTATCGTTATTTGCATTATCCTATGTTTAGCCATTTTTTTACATTGCCGGCTTGTGACAGATAGATGGACAGACACACGATGACAGCATATATACCACACTAGCATAGCATTGTGTAGTAAAAATTAAAACCCAGTAGCAGAAGAGTGACTGGATGTACTTTTAGCAGGTGGCAAATACAATGGATGCAGCCGCATATAACAGTAAACACGGACCAGCGTGTTAGTGACAATGATACAATAAAACCAGAATGGTCTCATTCCTCCACAGTAACAGTTGGGCTGGGTCCCCAAAACAGAACCATGGAGTACAGGTGGAGGAAATTACAGGCTGACGTTTCTCTTGTCAACAAACCGACGGCGTAAAAGCGCTGATGGAACTCAAAGTGCTGATGCCAAACAGTGAGAATCATCTATTATAACTCCTCTTTACCTCATCCACCAAACGGCTTGCCAGAACCAAACTAACAGAACAGTAAACTGAACGGGGAAAGGGAAATACTGTAATGTGGGCCTCACGCTATACAGACCTGTTCTGATGGCCGGCGGCGACTTTATCAACTGCGAAAGCGGAGTTGCAGATGCTGACTTGTGGATAGCAGATGCAGAGTCCTGCGACTTTGATTCCGCTCCAGATTTCTCCAGCGTGTCATGCATAACAGCGGCCATCGCCGGAGCTGATTTGGACAGCGTGAGTGGCCGCAACGGCCCCAGCTTGTCCTGCTCCTCTTGTTCTTTCTCTTTCTCTTCCACTGCCACTTCTGACAGCAGTGAATGCCAATCGTGATTCACTTCGACAACTAAACACTACTACTGAACTTGAATTCATGGTATATTTTTAACAATAATATTTATGCTAACTAATAGCTGGTAATGATTTTTTAAAAACTGTAATTCATTAACTGAATATCTGAAATTACTAACTCATCTATTAAAATTGAATATAAAGCCCTTAATTCAAACAGCACTAGTAAACGTTGTTCTGCCGCATCATTGACATATCCTCTGTGGTACGATCATATGCCCCAAAAAAACAATGATAAGCAAATAATAAACACAGAGATAACCTATTCTATAATCTACACTCAATTAATACAAGAATAACGTTCCACTAGAATTGCTCCAACAAGCAATACATGAATTAATGTGTATCAATTAGTAGCATTATCAGAAGAAATTACATAAGTAGTAAATAATATAAATTTTAATCACACAAAAAACTTCAACTGGTTATAATTTTAAACAATTAATCGATTAATTAATTTTATGAATGACCTGAGGTTAAGAAAAAAATTATCAGAAAAAACACTACTACAGTGTGATCCTGGTTTGTTATTTACAAGCGGTATTACCCCACTGTGGTGAAATGGTAAGCCGCTGCCATTTCAGTCCTTTCCAGTGATTATTTGATACAGATGACCATGGCAAATGATAGGCAGCCTATGAATTCCTATTCACGTTTAACAGTAACCATGGCTCTACCTTGGTTTTTGACACACAGATAAAATTTTTCAGTCTTCAGGACATTTCAGCCACTCTTGGTAGCGATATGGCCACACTGATTGTTGAGTTTGACTTCCAGTACGGGGTTTCCTATTAGTATTCTATACTAACCACAGCTCTAAAATGCAGTTTTTGAGCTAGATGCGTAGGACAGACAGACAGACAGACAGACGGGCAGCTTTGCTTAATGCCCCCACTTTATTAAACTGAAATGGCAACTGTGCTGTATCACAGAGTTATGACCACCATCATAAGCAATCTTATCTGGCTTGAAGCAGAATGTGTGTCTGCCTGAGCAACTCTGCTAGCAATTTAACTGCATTATTTAAAAAGAAAAAAATAAGGATGAGATATCATCCGGAGAGGCAGTAGATGATGACAAACCTCAAGCCATAGACTTCACCTGAAATGCTGGAAAAACTGCGGCTAAACTAGACCATATTTTAGGAGCAAATCATTTTTGGTTTTTAGTTTTTCCTTTCCTTACTATTCTATTTGTAGTTCAGTGCAACAGATCGGGCTGATCATCAGTCAGCTTTTCAGTGCATGCTAAATATTTCGTATTGCATTAGTACTATTAGTTACGTGCCCTGATACTTCTAAAGACCTTGGCACTATATAAGCTATGTACTTTCTGACTTACATACTTAATTAAGCTTTGTCATTCACAATTTATTAACAAAAAGAAACAACACACTACCTTTTGGACCACTGTCTTCAACAGATATTGACAATTTTGGAATGCATAGCAAAGCCGACCTCATCTGATAAATACGTCTGCGCACATCAGTCTGTGTCTCCCTACTGTAACACATTGTAGTAAAACATCAACTAAGAATTCAGATTTCAACAAAATAGTCAAAAAAAACTAATTATTAAACAACTGTTATTTACAAGAAAGATTAAAAATACAAATTTGTGCATAATAAAAACACAGATTAAATAGAAAATTAAGTCTTACTGCAAGATGATAAATCTGAGAAACAAAACATGTACCAAATATGTTAGTTGCCACTACCTTGGAACGCAGGCAGTAAAACTTTGCTGAAACAAAATTCTCCAGTTCTTGGGGTGCCGACTAACACAGGCTGGCCTGTGTAATGGCCGTAAAACAGTTGTGTTGTTGGTATATAGCTTGCAAAAAACGCAGTTAAAATTTTTACAGGTAAATGTACCAATGACGTATAAAAGAATGTACTCCAACTTACTTGCACTTTGTGGGACGAGTAGACGGTAGTTCACTGAGAGGTTTCTGTCCACCTTTTGAAGACATCATGCTGCTGCTGGATACGTTGCCACCAGCTGACACAGATGAAACCAGATCGGGTTTATCATCAGGCAGCGTTGGCGCTGGTCCCATGATCAAACTCTCTGGCGCCGACTTGGTAGACGTCAAAGGCAATTTGGAGCCCGGAGACAAAGTCTTGGCTGTGGTGCTGACAGTGTCATTCTCCGCACCGGCAGTATCTGTCACACTGGAAAAGCTACTGAACCAGTTGTCTTGACTGTCAACGATGTCAGTCCGTGAACCGGATGATTCTGACTCTGGAGCCTCCGTCTGACCAGCAGTCCTCTATATATCACCATATCACAAAGTGTATCAGCACGCAGCAACTGTTTAACGACAAATCTTCACTCAGCACACATAACAGTCATGGCTGCACCAATCGAGATGCTGTTTATACGGCTGACTCATGTGGGCCCAAGTTACCGTGTATTAGACTGGGTTCAAGATTCCCCACAAAAAGGGGCAATTTTTGGGGATGTCCGGCCCACTGTAAAGCTACAAGTCGGTGATGCGGCCTTTTGTCAAAATTCGTTGACCAGTTGTTATTATCATGATGATTATTATTACTGTTATTAATATAAATGGTAAAACTGGCCAGTTTACAACCACGTGTGAGTACCAGTACCACCAGTTCCGACTCACCCACTACTTCACCTATCACTTAACCTCTTCTGTTTCACCAATCGGCTCATCCACAACTCCCTCTCTCTTTCACTCTCGACTTTAAACCTATCCATTTCACAAATCTTATCCCCCGTAGTTGAATGAATGAATGAATGAAAATGCGAGGATTTTAAGTGCGTTTGAAAACCGACTGAGAGCCGGCTTTGTCTAACACACTATGTAAACAAATCAAGCCGTTGAGCGAAGTAAAGCCGGAAATGGTCAGGT
>Ga0209780_1002009_pt1 | contig 14078 bp, 9 predicted proteins | sample WorMetexBAHAMAS2_FD_187384 | JGI IMG/M metagenome (GOLD analysis project Ga0209780, IMG submission 187384) | Marine gutless worms symbiont microbial communities from Max Planck institute for Marine Microbiology, Germany - Inanidrilus exumae... | ecosystem: Host-associated > Annelida > Digestive... | reverse complement strand
ATATGTAGCTTCACAAAACCGATAAAAATTTAACTTTTCTGACCACGATGTTTACTGTGACCGCTCACCATAGATATCATCATTCCCGTATCAGCGTAATTTACATACCGGCAGTTGATTGCGGCAAGCAGCGTCTCGAAACTGTCTATAGTCACTGTTTTGTGTAAAAAGGGTAAAGGTAAAGGCTTCCGATACTCGTTACCGAGCAGCAAGCAGTCAATTGTTAATGTTCCGTGTACAGGCTTACATAATGCGATGCTTTCGCAACGCGCTATGCATGTCTCGACCAATCACAGTTCGCCACACGGCAGACTTGTTTACTTGCCGTGGAAAATAACAACAAGACGGCTAGACGACTTCCTATACACACCTACAGTCTGCGAGTGAGTTCGTCGACCTGGGAAGATTACTTTAGTGCGGTGACACCGCGCTGTAGCTCCGTTTGAAAGCTGCGAGAAGTTAATTTCATGACGGTTGGCCAGTATAGCGCGCGGAATTCTTGTCTCCGCTTGCGACAGTGATGGTCAAGTCAAGTGCTGTAAATAAAGCTGATCTATCAGTGTTATCAACAAATTTTTGGCGGTCGACAAAGCCCATGAAATGAAGATCTGACATTGTCCTGTCCTATTCAGTCACAAGGGCATAGCGAGAACTTTGTTAAGGGGGCAAATGGAGTCTGAGGGACGAAAGTCCCCCGGCTGGTTCCAGGGGCACAGCCCCGGTGGAGTTTGGGGCAAAGCCGCCAGAAGCCGAAGATAACAGTCAAAAATAAGGCTGAAGAAATGGAATGAAAGTACATAAATACTGGAATTCTCATGTATTTTAATACGTTTGCGTCATAATACAATGTTCAGTCGTTGAATGCAACCGCACAGGTCGTTTATCTGGCCTGTCGCGCGCGCTGTTGCTGCATGAAACCTTAGTAACAAGTATAAGCCTATGCGGATCTCGTGACGGAACGGCGGATTGGCGTGGACTGATCTTTTAAAATCTGTACGACGTTGTCGTGGAAGTGATGGGGGAGTTTTGGCACAAGCGGTCGGAGGTCAATACGATAGCAATTTTAATGTGACAGTGATGTCTTCCAGGTATTGTGGATGACCGATGTTTGAAGTTACGTCAGTCGACGGCGACTGCGTTAATAATGCAAAGGAAGTAGATGACCAGTAACTGGACACTAGTGGACAATGTGCGCAGGTGCTGTACCATATAGTTAACCCTACTTATACCTTTTATAGTTTTGTTATGTGCTTTTTTAGAGCTATGTCTCTCTCAGCCTTTAAATGAGGTCATGGGTCATTAACAGATTAACTTCCAGCAATTAATGGGAGTCAATCTCCCATTAACGTTAATGGAAGATTAATTTGCGGTGGAAAACCGGCCCTTAAAACTGTACTGTTGTGGGATTGTCTTCAACGAAAGTATTTTTCTCCATCACCGAAGTTCTGGCGACTGTCGAGCGAACAGATGAGATCGAATCATCGTAGATGTGTCGCGGTTTGCACTCGGATCATACGTCGTCTGTCAGCGAAGCTGTTCCTCTCGTGACTGATTATCGTGCATGAATGAATCAAAGAAGCTGGAAGCCATCTGCATGCCCTTCGCTCAGTCCCGTCCAGGAAGCGGAGCATCCGACAGAGAACAGGAATAGCGCAAAGGTCCATCAGTCCATCAGGACCAGCAACAATGATGATGATGATGATGATGATGATGATGTTTGTTTACGGTAAGTGTGCATGTCACATGCAGACATGACGCCATCAACTAATAAATCCACACGGCACCATGAGTTGTTATATATAGCCCATGATGTCCGCGATGTTGCATTGTATCCTCAGTCCAGCTTTTTTCTCTAACCCGGATATAATAAAGCCGCGGACACAATGGAACACTGCGGAGATAATGGGTCGTAACAGTTGCGAGCGAATCGAGGCGCTGCGAGACGTTGACTGTGCGAGCTGCTATTGATGGGCTAGGCTACATGAAACAGTCGGGGGTCTTCTCAAAGTGCCATATCTTTATCTTCTGCCTCCTCAACGTATTGTGAAAAAAATCGCTTCCGTTTTCGACTGGTTGAGAAGCAGCTTGTTCTCCAAGAACCACCGATTTATTATTTCAATAGCACGTAGCAGCATCAATTAAACCGTCGCTAATGAAAAATATTCTAACTTTTTACGCCCCCAAAACCTTAATTCGACCCTGAATTTTCTTGGCAAATTGTCTGGAAATCTTGTTTAAACGAGTTGGTTGTGAGTCACTTTGGTTTTGTAATATTATTACTCATGTTGTCGTCGTCGAAACTCTGTATGTTTTTTTTGTTTCGTATAAACAAGTATGCAACGAATTCGTTTCATTATCGACAACACATCTGTGTACACAAGAAAACATCTGGGCATGATGCGGGCGCGACAACACGCCATGCAGGAGAGTTGACCGTCTGCTGCCGTTGACGCGTACACCGTGCAGCCTGACTGACATATGTTGTTTGCAAGTTTCTTTCTAACATAATGTCATCAAAGAATGTACTGTGAGAACTCTGTCGAGAGTTTGCCGAATTGGAATTGTGTGCGTATTCGTCTAACTGAAGTGTCAATGTCGCTGTAGCTAAGTGGTCATTTATTTAATTTATTTAACTTATGTTTAATGATGTGTTTTCTTTGCTACCACATTTGTGGTGAAATAAACTTATGTGTGTTTACGTTTACGTTTATTCAATTATATTCATTATTATCAAGAGCAAATCTGTCATCTCAGCTATCTCTGTGATTATAGAAAACAGTATGTAATGACTAATGACGTTATCAGCGTCTTGGAAGCTTGAAACGGAAGCTTCTGCTACAGAGATACATTTAAAGCAGAAACATTCTCGAAAATTTAATTTGTGAGACAACGGCGTAACCTTGCGACAACACCGGTAGACCGCTGGACAGTCGCAGTCTCGGGCGATAAGCAGCGGACTAAAGGCATTGACACACGGCACTAAAATTGGCGCCAGAAGAAAATGGCGTAATGTTTTTCCGATTTTTGTAACGGTCGCAAATTGCTGTGTTGTGCCGTATTCTGAGCCGCGGTGACGCAGTGGTTAACACAGTTGATTACAACTCGAGACAGGGCCTTATAGGTCTGTAAGAACAAGCCCGATCAATATTGCTCTGTGTTACATAATACCCTACCCCATATAGCAAACAAGTATGTCGATTCTCCTTATTGTCGGGCCGAAATGTACGCTGGCCGCGTCGTGTTGCTGCCTCTTGGTGAATCACGGTGAGCATGCTGAAGGCACAGACAGACAGACAGACAGACGGACGGACGCCAGACCGTTACTATACGCTTTCCGCTAGACGCGGCCAGCGTACTAAAACACATCAATCATCCCCACCTAAGTGCAGTACGTGGCAAAATGACCTATATGTGCTTATGTGCCGTTAGTGAACTGCTCGCCCGTGTAGCAAAAACTAGGCGCCAATAATTTCGGACGGTGTGACGTCGACTTAAGTCGGACAGGAATGCCGCCGGATTGTCCGGGGTTGCTGCAACTTGGAGGAGGTCGACATGCGTTGTTTCTGTCGGATTCGCCGACATTGAAGCTGCCGGACATTAGAACGATTGACGATTGACAACTTTATCGATCGATCGTTTACTTGTCTCAACGCCTGCGAGTTGAACGCATACGGATCACGAAACTTCAGTCCGCTATCAGTATTCCGCGATTCCGTCTGCTCTGCGTGGTTTCCTGTCGAATAACCCGCCGTCGTTGCGCAGTGCTGTATCAATCGTGGCGACGTGTCCAAAAATGATGTGCAGAAAATGAAAAAAAGAGTCTTGGAGATCTAGAAAGTCCCGGAACTGACGGGGGTCTTCCAATCTTCCACAATGTCGAGGTGACGTGGAACAACTTCAGAGAAATTGCAGATGACATGTTAGACAGAAGAAGCTATGTCGCCGAATGTGCTGGTGCACGCGAATGGACTAAAAACTAAAGTAAGTAAGTAAGTAAGTAAGACTTGACAATTGTATAGCGGCGTCAAAATAATTTCAGAAATGTCACAGCGGTAACGGATGATGTCCGTCGTAATGTAAGGTTCATCTCAACTACCTCTTCAGTACTTAGCCAATAGATTGGCTGTGAAAAAACGTCTCCGAAATGACCTATTTTGTGTCGAGTGGGACGTAAAACCTTAACTCAGTCAGTCAATCAATCATCGCACAAAGTCATGCACATCTCAACAAGATGTCGCCTTAACGGGACGTAACTGCACTGGCCCGCCGTGCGGTGTCGGCCGCCCGACCGCTCACGCGCCCGTCGGCCGACCGGCCCGGCCGCCGGCAGCGTTACAGACGACAACAGACAACGCCGACAGATGACAGACACGAGCTGGCAAGACAATACTGGCCCATTAAGCGGGCCAGTAATAAACATCGGATCAGCCGTCAATAAGATTAAACAGTTTGTAAATAAGTAACTGACACGATTGACTAATCACAAAGTAGAAGTAGAAATCTGAGCATGGAACACACGGTACAACGTTTCGTTTCTGAAGCAAACAGCGAAGCTTGCAAGCATCTGGACGTAGTCAGCGTTCACATTCTCAGTTTTCCGTCAACCAGCTATAGAAGCCAACTCTCGGGTGGATTGGAAACAAGCATCAATCAATGGGAAGTGGCAGTGTTCTCTGAATGGGAAGGTAACCGTGGGTTTAGCGTCGCACTGGCCATGAGCCACACGCTGCCGACTCGATGGCCTCTGACGAGGAGATACGGACCCCGCCTGCGCTTTTGTGTGGTCTGCGGCATCTTTTACCTTTACCTTCCTCAATATAGTGTTGCGAATCTTTGAAACTGCAGCGGATCAGAGTCTGCAAATGGATTCGACCGCAGTCCACACACTGCAGGGCCTGCGCCGGCGTTTCTTGTTCCTGGGTGCTTGCTTCCTTCCTGCGTCGATTGCTGTGTACGATGCTCTGCTTTGGCTCCACGCTACGTTGCCCGTGGTAACCGCCGCTGGACCATGCTCCACTTTCCGCGTCTTCGATCGCCGATTGGTCCACGGGGACTGTGCCGCTACTGATACTTGCCAGGAATTTCAACGGGACCTTTTTAATGCGTTCAGCCAAGACCGTATTCAGTGTACTGTACAGTAAACAAGGTCCGTTAATTGAGTCCTTGTTTCTCCTGCCGTTATTACTAGAACAAGGTGTCGCCCTAACAAAACGTAACACGACTGGCCCGCCGTGCAGCCGTGGAGCTATAGTTAGACCGGACACGGTGTAAACGCACAAACAGTTTAGACAACAAACGGTCAGAAAGCCACTGACGTGTTACTGTTGTCCTCCTGCCGAGTATTTGGTTAAAACAAAATCAACAAGGTGTCGCTCTAACTGGACGTAACACTACGGGCCCGCCGTCGCATGCTGCCCCCTGGTGAGTTACGTTGCATATGCGAGTGTTGCAGACGACGAGAGACGACAGACGACGACAGACACCAGCGACCGTTGCTAGTCTGGTCCCCCTACACTATGTGTAGGCGAACCAGTAATAATGTACATCGGGTGATTATCGAATAAATTCGTACTGATCTTCGTAATTTTTTAATATAAATACTTTTAATATAAATACACATTCGATTTGTAAAATAATACTTCAATTGTCTGACGTCTTTGTCATCATGTAAGCTAACATCCGTCATTTCATCGTCATTTAAAAATCAGTCAATCTATACGACGATATTCTTTGTTACTTCCGCAATAATTGTCTTTGATTTTAACAAACAAAGATCGATAATATACGTTTAAATGCGCATATAAATAAAAAATGACAATAGGATACGCCTAGACAAGGCAACAGACATTTTATAGGCTCGAAGAGCCTATAATGGAAAATACTCTACTGGGCAAAAACAGCGTTCACGAGTTTGGCTATAACTCCGCCGAAAGTAAACCAATTTGGAATGAAATCTGAAGCACTGTGGGCATATTGTTGGAGCTGGCCCTGGCAGATTTTGGGCGTTATCCGCGCAGTAGCGATAGCTTGAGAGGCAGGCGATATTTTGTTTTTTTTGTCCGTTAAATAACGCACGATTTCACCGATTTCCCTTCTGCAACATTTCACGAAATTTGAACACAACAACATCGATCGGTGAGGCGGTGAAAACGTTCGGATCAGAATTTCGAAAATTTTAACCTAAGGAATCGTTTTTCCACAAAAAAAGCAAAAATTGTTCACAAAATTTCCAGATTTTGCGATTTCAGGCTGCCATAACTCCGCAATGATTACAGATCGCCGGAAATTCATTACCAAGTGATCCTCCTACGGGATGTCTAGTTTCCATTTTTACCGTTAGAATCAACTCAAAGTCTTTCCTCTGGACTGTACGCTGCGTACAAGGAACGTACTTTCCACATTTTCGGCAACGTCCGATGTTCAATATTAGGTAAAACACGTACGCCGCTGCAGCTGCCTGGCTTCCGACGTGGAAGAAAATCAGACTGAATTGGAAACTGAAAGTAAGTAACACGGCAGATAACGCTGGCATCACTCAGTCGCAGGCACGTGACACTAGGGATCGTCGAATGAAGGAACTAAACAGCTTGTACGTCAGTAAATAAGTAAACAGTTGTCACCTATCGAGTATGCCGGTGGGAAACGCTCTCTTCGAGCCTATATTGCAGTGTGTCCTCAGATACACTGCAACCTGTGTAATTGATATTATGCTTACTTCGCAAGCTCCACAACTGGCCTGTAATCTGATGTAATGGAATGTAAAGCGTCGAGTGTAAAGCGTCAATTTATTTAGCGCATTGTCGCCAAAGCTTCCAATGCGCTGCATGTATTGATACCTAGGGAGAAAGACGAGCAACCAAAACTCAGTGTAGTGCGACGGTCGCGTAGAATATGTAATGGCAGTGCGTTCTACATCCTGTGACTGGCGACAGCGAACTGAGCGAAGGTTCGACGATCGTAGTACGATACGATACGATACGGTAGATTAACGTGCGCTCGAAAGCTGACGAGATGACCAGCTTAATCTAGCGCACGGCCCAGAAACGAAAAAATAAGGAAAAATAAAACCAAAAACCGAGTAGCTCAGAAGAAGCGGTCCGGGGAAAGGTCCGTCTTATGTGTGCTAGAGGTTGACTAGAACCACGCCTGGCAGTATAGAACAAAATCACAATTTCGCGGTGATAAATTATACATCTATAACTCCATTTTTCTTTCATTCCCGGCCTTAAAACCTATCCCTTTCAGAAATCCTACCCCCGTAGTTTCACTTCTTCCTTCCGGACTGCCTCCACGGACTTTTGCCTGGACCGTTTCTTCTGAGCTATTCGGTTTTTATTTTTTTTCGTATTTTTTTCGTTTCTGGGCCGTGCGCTAGATTAAGCTGGCCATCTCGTCAGTTTTTGAGCGCACGTTAATATACCGTATCGTATCGTATCGTATCGTATACCCTAGCGATCGCGTTCACAGCTGATCGCAGTAATTGTCGCCGCCGCCTGCGTCAGAAAAACCGGTACGCGCTGTTGTCGGCGTCCGTGTTGGTGGTCAGTCCGACCCGGTGGTCAGTGCGACCCGGTTGCAGTCAATCATTGTCTGGAACGACTGCTCATCATCCGGCTGTAGATCGAACGCCGCCAGCGCGGCGCTACTAATTCCGTTTGTCCGCATCATGGACGGTATGGTTCTCCGACGCCCGGCCAAGGTGCCCGCCGTCGGTTCCAGCTCGGAGCCGTCCTCGACCGGTTTGCCGTGAGGAGCGGACCGGACTGACCCTGTCGCGATGCGGTCCTCCCGGTCGGGGTCGTCGACGCTGGCGGAAGTCAGGCTGCTGGTGGTACTGCTGCGGCGTCCGGCGGTGGACAGCTCGCGCAGCTGTTTGGCACTGTATGGCGGCATGTCGACGGCGATGGTCGAGTGGAACCTCGAGTAGTCGATCATGTACTGGCTCGTGTCACGCGGGTACGTGATCAACCGCTCAAATCGATGACCCCAGAGGATCTCGTTGGGCAGGTAGGAAGTCCGGGCCTGCGTCGTCATCCCCGTCGACTCCACGATGCCTTCAAGGACGACGACGAGTTCAAACACTTCCTGTTGAAGTCCGTCACTGACGACACTGAAACATCACCCATGGACTGAACGCCTTCCAGAACGCGGATGGTGCCCGCGTTTCAGAGAATCCTTCGTGGTTGACGACACTGAAATATCCTCCCAAGAAGACATTGAAGTCTCTCACTGGACCACGGCCGCGTCTTGTGAAACTAGTATGTAGCTAACTCGACAGACCATCACTGACGACACTCAAATGTCATCCAAGATACTCTTCTCTCAGTTCGTCACAGACGTTTAAACCACGACGCGTTCCTCCTCGAGTCCTTTTATCAACCGTGACGACACTCAAATGTCATCTGGAAACACCTTGGACACCGCTCAATAAACCACAGCCGGGCTTTCTGGAGTAACTGGTGTATTCCGGGACAGTTTCTGCATGGTGGATGAATTCCTGTTGAAGTCCGTCGGCAGACAGGTCCCAGAACGGACTGTCCTCGTCGATGCGATGTTCGACGATGAGGGGCCAGACCATGAACAGCCGGTCGTCGATCTCGCCGGTCACGCCGAGCTGAAGGTCATACTGGTGGCCGAAGGTCATACTGACAGCTGAAGGTCATACTGGTACAGCGGGATCACTTCACCCTCCTGTGTTGACCGACGCTTTATCAACATGGCGCGCACATGCGCCTACAACGTACCACGACAACGTATCAATGCACGATCTTTATTAGCAACTATTTAGGTCGCATCATGTGGGTCCAAGGATTCGTCTTATCTTGACCCTCGTCTAACACATGGCTCCTTGAACCAACAACAGTCAGTCCTCCAAACGGCATCTCGATCAGTTTAGTCTTTTTTGCAGGGCTCACCCTTTTACTTAAACCTGCAAAATCTTATGCTTTACAATGCTTTCGATGGGCCAGACAATCCCCAACAATTGCCCCTTTCCGTGATCAGTCCTCATCTAATACATGGTTCCTTGGGCTCACCCCAGTCATCCACCTAAACGGCATCTCGATCACAGCCGTTTTTGCGGGTATCGCGAACGTGACAAACAGACACACGGACAGACAGACCACGCTACTCCGTCTATAGCAATATGCCGCATTTTATGCAATGAGTGCATGCAATTCGGCCTAATAGTATCATATATTGGGTACCACTACCACCCACATTTGTGTTTCAACATAATCGGAGTTTAACGTGCCATGACTCCAGCTAACCGCAGTGACTTGAGTAATTATTTTGACGTTATACTTGGAATATAGGCCACGACTCATTAAACATGGTTGTCGTTTTTACAATGCCGTATAAGGATCTTTAAAATCCAGTGCAAAATGAATTGAAACGTTACTACCAAAAAGCGCGACGCTACAAAAGGCACTGGATGAAGACAGGACTATTCAGAAAATACATAAACAAGGATCATTTGCAATACCAAATCGACTCCCAATACAGATAAGCAAATACGAATGCATGCTCATTGGTCCGACAGCATCGACAAACAGCCTCAATACTGACCCCACTAGGCGCTTTCAACGTTCGCTTGCAATATAAAAAGCGGAAAATAAAAAATCAGGGATCGACCTACTTTCCGCGTGAAATATAGCGACGAGTCTTCGTTTACAGCACTAGGCTATCACTGTCGCAGGCGACAATTTCCGTAGTTTCAAGGACCATCGTAATTTTACCGTCATATAAAATTCATTTACGAAAATTCTCAAATGCACGAAGATTCGCGCGGTATCTCTGCTCTCGCGACAGTTGATCTTTTTAATTGCGGGCGAAGTCGATGCCCAGTTAATTAGGTTCGTGCTCGAAAGACGAAGTGCTGAGTGGTTCTCCAACGTTTAGAGGTCGAACTGGCCGGTAATATTCTCTTTACACTAATGGACGTATGATGGTCGGTCCGCCGTAACGTAGCGGTGTCTAAAAGCCAAGAGTCATTAATGAGAAGCTATATCGTCTAAGACGGTGGCCACTGTTCCTCGCGGGAGCAACAGACACTCGATTGCTTCTGTACGACGGCGAATTGCTGCATGCGCTCGCTGTCGTCGCTTAAGCGGAAACAAACGTGCCGGAACCAGTCACGGCCGCATCCCGGCTGCAGAGGCAGCGACAGCGTGGACAATAACGGCGGCGGATGTCGCTCGACAGATCGTGCGTGCGCGGCATTAGCGACGCTGGTCCGACTGGCCATCCGTCACTTGGTCCTTTCACTTTCTGTCACGCCATCTGGTGCCTCCGGCGCGCCACGGAATGGACCCATGTACGACGTGATTCCGACGATAGCGATATCCGCGCGACATTTCTCGGTATTCTCGCTGTCGCAGAGGGACCGCGCGACGCGCTACGTCAGCTGCGATCTTGTCAGACGCTACACGGCTACACGATATTGTTTTACGATGTATATTTGATGGAGCATACTGACTGTCAAGCTGTCAAGCTGCTGGTGTTTGTTGCTTGTATTTGTTGCTTCTGCTTCTATTTACTGGTATTGTTTGTTCGATTTGTTTTCATTTTAATTTTTCTTTATTGAAAAATTGTCATATTCACTGTATGCTGTTTTTCTGTGCTACTTGATGGCGTTTGACTCATTGACTGTAAAGAATTAAAAGGATTACTTACTTACTTACTTACTTACACTAGCGAACTTGAGTCCATCGACTATCGTATCGTTGAGCGTTGTTTCCATGCTTATACGTTTAGCCGCTGGGAGAACACCGACTTGTCAAGTACAGATAGACTGACAGACACAGGGCCGCCACATATACCGCGCTAGCAAGCAACGTGGTTTAAAGGAGATCACGTGGCGCCAGGGCTTAAAGTAAGGAGGTGCTCGGGGAGGGGGCTCAGCCCCCCAGCTCAGGGTAGGGAGTGGGTTGGTAGACTGAGGGAGGGGATAAGGGAAAGGGGTAAGTGGTGAGAGGGAGCCCCCAGCTTTTTTAAACTTAGCACTGCGTGACCCTCATCACGCACATTACGGGATGTATTCTGTCGAGTTCGCCAGATGGCGATACTAGAAGCGAAGTTGCTGTCTACGATATCAGGCTTGTTGCTCATATGCGCCTTAGAAAATAATATTCTTATTAACAAACTATTTACAGTGAGCTGATGTGTAGTTAAGAAATACTGCTCGTCCATCCAGTGTGTCCATATATTACACTCAACCACTGCGTCTAAACGGCTTAACAAAACGCTTTTAGTTAGGCTAACTGACGGCGCCAATCTTCCAGTCTCCTGGCATTGAATTCTAAACGACATCCGTTGTGATGCTCTCTTCGATGACGCCGAATAGATATGTAGTATGAAAAAAATGAAATTTTCACACCAGGCAGTGGTTGACAGCATACTTCGCCCCGGTGCCGCCACCTGAGGAAATCGACGAAATGTAGCGTTGTCTTTGATTCTGCCCCACTAGCTCCATTATGGGAAAACATAACGTCATCCACAAAACCGAAAGTACATAACGTATTGTAATGTAATCAGAGGAGGACAGAGCCACGGCTACAAAGAGGCCCAACACGTACCGGTACCGAAAATGAGAAAAATTTGGACATAATGGTTTTTGACACATGCGAGTAAACAGACAAGTAGACAGACAAACATATAGACATACAGACAGACAGACAAACACGTTCATCGCATTACTTCGCATCCTTCCCGGAGACCCTCAGTGACCTTAGGTCATTCATCTATAGTAAGCCTTTTAAAATGCTGCTGTTTTAATCGCTAGCCAGCGTTAAGCATTGTTCTGTCCGCTTTTGTTGGCTTTCCATCTCTTCCGCGAGGTGTTAGTTTCCAAGTCGTCCCAGTACGGAGATCAGTGAACGGTACCAGCGTGTCCTGGAAATCGTTTCGTCTGCATGGCGGTTTCGTCCAGTAGTGGCGACTTCCTGTGGCCGCGTTCGATGCATCAATATCAAACGTGGCGAACCAGCCTCCGTAACTGATGTCGAGGCACGCCATTAGGAATAAACCGGTCGGGATGAAGACGGGGCCCAGCCGCTGAGTTTAGTTAGGACTGATGCACAAATCCCTTCAAATCCTCTCGCAGTTTTGATCATATTTTCTGCGACTCACCCAAAATGTGACAATGTACTACACTTGCCGATTTCGACTGTCATTTTTTATAAAGCGATAGAAACTAGAAAGCAGTGAGCGATATGAAAAGTTTAAAGCAGCTTCGTGGCATGTTTTACAGCAGGATTTCTATTTTATGGCTCGAAAACTGACAATTCTTTTGATCTGGCAACTTTTTACGAGAGGCAGATACATTGGCAATCGTTTCTTTTCATTTTTTGGTTGGCTTTTTACTTCCAATTTCAAAATCGACTAAATCTAGTTAAGATCCGTATCACCCAGTATAAAATGTTTAAAATCAAAAACCAGTCGTGGTAGAAGTGTTGATATTTGGTTCAATTTTGTCTGCTGGTATTGGTCACAAAATTTCATCTTTGGCATTTCAAATTTCAATTTACGACAGAAACGTTAAAGCAGCCTCCACTCACTGACAGGACGCCTGCTTGAGGCTCGGCATACAGCGAATGATTTAGTGTTTCAGCGTCCGGCGTCATTTCCAACACTACCCCATATATCATGCTCGACATGACCCCACCGATACGCCATCTCGCGTCACGAATATCGTGGCTTCAGAGCCTGACAGAATGGTTTGCAATTCAGATGATGTGCGACTGATGCAGTTTCAGTCGTCCCATCAACCACCGCTGCAACTGTCAGGTCACGTGATCGTATCCCGGATGCTGCGTCACAATCTGATAACTGTATAGTAATAGTCCGAACCTTCCCAGGCATCACACTTAACGCGGTAATTAAACGAATGATGCGGCGCTTATCCACACGCAATTTTTGAAACTTTTTGCACAGCAAAACAACATGTCTCAAATGTGATATACGTTGATGGTGGCAGTTGACAGTTGCATCCGTTACAACAATTTTACTGCCTCTGAGTTGTGGCAGTGATCATGTAAGCATTCACACAGAGATAATTCCAGGCTCAGTTTTGCGAACCCAGCCCAGCATAAACCACTGATCTCTAATCTCGCTGAAATGATGCAAAATTGCTAGATTCAGTTCGCCGCAATGGAACGGGTCTGTAAACACAATGATGACCAGATTCTCGCTAGTTACTAAGAGTTTCCTAGATTTTTCTTAAATCTCCAGGTTTTTCTGAATCCTTTCTTAATCTGCCAGTATGTGTCGAAGTATTTCCTTAGTCGATTCTCGAACTTTTATAGCGCTGCCTGAGTTTTTAAACATAAAATTTATTTTGCTACTTTTCTTTCGACTTAAGAACTTTTAATAGCTGAGCAGCAGATGCGAACGTAGAACAAGTCTGCAATCGTAGACAACAGTTTCGCCCCGGTGCCGCCAATTGGCCAACTCGATGAAACATAACGTCGTGCTTGATTTTGGCCCATTGGCTCCATTACGTGAAAACATGACGCCATACACAAAACCGGAAGTACATGACATTTTGCACTGTCGTCACAGGAAGACTGAGCTCTGGCCACATGTAACATGTACAAAAAAATTTGATAAAATGTGGACACGTGGCTTTTACCGTGCGACGCTATGCTGGCGCATTTTATGCTGTCATCGCGTGTCCGTCCGTCTGCTCATCTGTTGGTCCGTCTGTCCGTTCGTCCGTCACACGCCTGTATGGTACCAAAACGGCTAAACGTATGATAACGCAAGTAACGCCGTACGATAGCCCAGGGACTCTAGTTTTCTGATGCCAAAGATCTCGGCGAAGTCCAAACGCATGTTACCCCACTAAAATACAATAACTGTAACTGAAACTGAAAAACCGTAACTGAAATAGCACTGCGTTCAGTTTTTAGATACCAGTACTAGATCAGAGGAAGGCTCAGCCAAGGCTATAGTGCACAGCGAACAGCAGCTAGTAAGCGACTTACAATCTTCGTGAATTGTCGACGTCGTCCACTTTTGCGTAAAAAAGCAGCGTCCACATCAGCAACAATGCCGAAGCAACACCAAAACGGCAACAA
>Ga0209780_1002008_pt1 | contig 14079 bp, 7 predicted proteins | sample WorMetexBAHAMAS2_FD_187384 | JGI IMG/M metagenome (GOLD analysis project Ga0209780, IMG submission 187384) | Marine gutless worms symbiont microbial communities from Max Planck institute for Marine Microbiology, Germany - Inanidrilus exumae... | ecosystem: Host-associated > Annelida > Digestive... | reverse complement strand
TAGACAGACTCTCAACGTTCAAGCGTCAACTAAAGTCACACTTCTTCCAGTCTGCTTTCACTGTCTAGTCACCCTGCGCCAGCGCCTCCGATTCGTTTTCCACGATTTTGGCGCTATATAAATTTGCATGTATGTATGTGAATCCTAGATACTCCGTATATGCTAACAGTCTTTCGATTGTCAGAAAAATAACAACATACTATCAATTAATACATACAGTGAGTCCCATGTTCACTTACTTCGATGGTTATTAGTGACCTCACGAATAAATGCAATCATAAATAGGAAAAAAATCTACAATTTACTAACTACAATGACGTCAAGGACGAAAATTAATGTTTGTTGACAATAGACATCACTGCCCAAAAACATTAAGTAAGTAGATAAATGGACCGATTATACCGGTACTTGATAGAGGTGGCTGCATAGATGTTATTTATCTGGATTTGGCTAAAGCTTTCGACTCTGTACCCCACTGCAGGTTGTTACTGAAGTTAAAGTCATATGGCATAAAAGGTACTCTATTGAAATGGATAAAGAATTTCTTGCCGAGCGTCGTCAGCGAGTGTTGGTAGCAGGGTCACAGTGGGTGCCTGTACTAAGTGGAGTTCCACTATGTTCTGTTTTGGGGCCGCTGCTCTTTATATGTTACATCAACGACATGACAGATACAACATAAGGCCTATCATCCTTTATTTACATGTATGCAAAGATTGAAAGAGAACTCACTAGCTCTACAGAAAGTGATAACTTAGGCCTGTTACATTTTACAAGCTGACTTGGATCGTATTCAGCAGTGGTCTGAGAAATGACAAATAAGATTTAACGTTAGCAAGTGACGATGCATCTGGGACATAACAACAAATACAGAGACTACACAATAAAAGTCCAGAATGCTAAAGTGGTTCTTGAATTAGTATCAATATACTATCAACTGAGGACTTGGGTGTCTGGATCGATGACAAACCAGTTTTCGTCTCACATCGGTCATGTAGTCAGTAAAGCCAATCAGGTTTTGGGATTAATAAAGAGATCTTTTGTGTTTAAGGATATTGACATCGTTAAGAAACTGTTTACTGCACTTTTTAGTCCTGCATTTGGAATATGCTAATGTGGTGGCTCACCCACGTTTTAAGGACATAGAACAGCTTGATAAAGTTCAGAGACGAGCTACTGAATTAGTGACTGTTGCAAAATGTGCCATACGAACAGCGTTTGAAGCTTGTGGATTTACCTTCTCTTGTGTATCACTGATATAGAAAAGACATGATTAAAAGTGTTCAAGTATAGGCCTATGCAGGGGAATTATTCTGTACTTACTGACAGTATTTTTAAAACAGCTTCACCATCTGCACTGCTATAGTCACGACCACAAGCTGTTAAATTAACCTTTGTCATCACTGCCAGTGACAAAGCTTTAAAGATCTCCCACAGCAATCGACCACTCTAACAAAAATTTTCTTATTGCTTATCGGCTGGGGGAAAGGAAATAATAAGCAGGAATGAAAAAGGAGAAGAGGACATACTGGACCACAACTTCTGCACTTACAGAGTACAAAAAGACAATGACGGACAACAGACTTGGATTCTAGACTTGTTTATCCAATACCAAGACCAAGATCAAGACTCAGCAGCTTCAAGACCAAGACCAACAAGAATTTGATGCCCAAGACCAAGACCGAGACTCAAGACTAACAAGACCAATACTGGAATCTATAAGGTCTACGACTGGGATGGGCTGTGACAAACAAAAAGCCATGGCAAGCAGAAAATCCAGCATACCGGTAGTTGCACACAGTAAACAACTAGTTCTGGCAATGTCCAAATGCTACGGTAATATTACCATATTATCGTTGCAGTTTAAAGTAGGCCTATGATTTTCTATTTTGTCTCAATTTCACGCTTCATGAGAGAATAACACCGAGTCTCCATGGTCCCAACTTCCCAAGTCCCAAGACCGAGACTCGTAGGTTCTAACTTCCAAGACCAAGACCAAGACTTGTAAAACGGGTCTTGAGACGTCTCAAGACTAAGACTCAAGTCTTGAGAACTCCAAGTCTGACAGACAATACAGAGATGGGTGTCCAGAATAACGACTTAAACGTAGCAAAAGGCCGTGATATTTTTTACATGAATAACAAAAATAAGCTATATCACCCAGTCAATAAAACCATGGAGCAGTAATTCATTTTAATTGTCATCCTAAGTCGTCAAAAATAACTCCCGAGTAAAAAGCCAGAATATTCACCGACATAAATGTTCAACTTGAACTCTCACCATTATAGCTACAAACTATGACTAACATTATGCCTATGAATGCATGCATATGACATGCCATTTCGCGCTACAAACAGTCGGACATCTAACAACCATCTCTGAATTTGGCTGATGACAAGAGTAAGACGCTCATTCTTTAAATCTTTGACATTACTGAATGGCACGTACACCAGGCTGGGTAACTGACCATTTTTAGTTTTTGACTTTCGGGCACTCTGGTGCTCAGTCAACACTGCTCCGTTTTGTAATTCTGGGGCAAAAATGGGTTAATGGTCGTTTTCCATAGAAACCTTGTTTAGCCAGTTCCCCTCAATTTTCGTCTTCCATTTGTTCCGGAACAGAACCTTTGGGGATTAAGTGGCACAAGCTTTTTACGCATCAGATGACATGAAAAAAATCTTTGACATTATTGAATGGCACGTACACCAGGCTGGGTAACTGACCATTTTTAGTTTTTGACTTTTGGGCACTCTGGTGCTCAGTCAACACTGTCCTGTTTTGTAATTCTGGGGCAAAAATGGGTTAATGGTCGTTTTCCATAGAAACCTTGTTTAGCCAATTCCACTCAATTTTCGTCTTCCATTTGTTCCGGAACAGAACCTTTGGGGATTAAGTGGCACAAGCTTTTTACGCATCAGATGAAATGAAAAAAATGAAATGCAGTCAGTCCAACGTACACCTGAAGTGACCAGCGGCGCAAAAATTGCTCAGGAATGGCACGTGTTAACGGGAAATCACACAGTTTTACCTGCCTCCCGCACGTTTATCCACGAATGGAATGAGCCAACCTGCATTCACCTGCATGGCCTTCATGTCACCAGCCAAAGGTGTCAAAGCACAGACGGAAACACTGAACTCATGTTCACACCAGGAAATGAAGCCGAGTCACTGGGATCAGCATCTATCGCCATGTCTTACCAATGTATCACAAGTAGTAAAAAAACACACAGAACACGGCCATCATAACAACGGACATATTCCACGGCTCAACTTTCTTACAATGACATACCAGCAAGGAAACCTTATTCAGCGTGTCGACTAAAATGAGACTGCAAAATAACAAAACTTCTGTCAGCTTCCTTCACCAGTCGTCAGTCGTTGTAGATTCCTGCAGTCGACGTTTCTCAGCTATTGCATGCATTTCCTCTCTAAATTCCTTGTCAATGCTACACACCACAGGTATGTAGGATAGACGGCATGAATCGACGAGCTTTCAGAAAATATGAGCAACGTACTACATCAAACACCAGTTGTTCATTATACTCGATATACCGGTACATAGCAGAACAGAATATTAAATCCCGAAGGTTTTTGTTGATGGCAAAATCTGATTTAACTGAAAAACATTTCGGATCGGTTTCCATGCATAAGTTAGAATGAAAGCAACTCAGTGAATGCTATATTTTAAAATTTAATTCTTCCATCAACTCTTGTAATGCTCGTATTGTTATTAAGTGGACCTCCGAGTCAACAAAACCTTAGTTACAATAAAACATAAGTTAACAATATATACAAAATTACGGATAATTCTACAACAGGATACAAATCAATGATATTTTCTCTACTACGTGTATTTGTCGCTCTGATTAGGGATGACTCCATTGGATTTTGAACAAGACCTTTGGTGCAAGAAAACTCGTCCCTAGGGTACCCTGTGGCACTGAATGCATGATGACGTGTTCACCACGTAGATATAATTACAATACTGGAACACAACAGATGGCAGACGTGAGGTCATAGCATACACATACACCGCACTGGGCATGAATGACAAACTAATATGTAACGTGAGGACTTACCGAGCACCTCTAGTGAGACGCCAGATGACAATGGCACAGCTAATGCCACCATATATCAGCACCACCAGAACAGTGGCTGGGATAAATAATGTAGAAGAAGGTCGGTAAGCAGAGGAACGATGCAATATTTCGATAATCTTTTCCAATCGGCTACCACTATCGTCCATTTTAGTCCACCGCATGTGCTGCTGTTTGGTCTTCCGTCGCTGCAAGTTGTCCTGAAACTGCTGGTAGTAGTTACGATACTCTTCCCACGCACGCGGTCCTCTGTACTGCTCTTGGGCCTCCTTCTGTTCCTCGTGCATCCTTGTAGTCGTATTGTCTCTGCTTACCAAACGAGCATGTGTGCACATACACAACAACCGATTTAAATTTCAATACAAGTCCCGCATATCACATATCTTAGTCGATCTTGCAGTTTGTCATATGATTAATAGTTGTAAACTGTGGTAGTTTATTAGTAGTTTTTTGCATACGTTTCTAACATTGTGTGTGTTTGCTAATGTTCTGTGCTGCCTTTTGGTGTAATAAATGATGACGATGATGTGATAACGACACCATACAGACTGCTAGCAATGTGCAAGCTTAAAGGCAATGAATCTTGAGGCGGTAATTTGGTGCAAAACTCTTTGTCTGGCCAGATGCCTCTCCCGACACCAACCATGGGAAACATTCACTTGACCTCATCCTTCCTTTCAATATCCACCACCAGATTCCTCACGGAACGTACAGTCGTTATGCCGACGGCAGTTGTGGGAGTAGGGTTCTAACCACTGTTCATGTGTCTGCTGCAAAATATCTCAAAAACCGATGCAGCTAGGATTACCAAACTTGACACAATGAGTCCTGAAAACTCATTTACTTTAGGCTCAAAAAGTCACAGGTCAAGTTAACGAGTCACAGAAACCCTGCTGGCATAGATCTTTGCACTTTAGTGAGTGCTGGCGTCTTCTAGTTCGTTTTACGTTGGCTCCCTCAAGCCAGTACCCAGTAAAACACCACCATCACATAAAAGCAGGCAATCACAAACCCATAATGCGACTGCTTTGGTGGAGTGAACGGTCCAGTAAAACGGCTGTTACTGGCAGTAGTTCGACGAGTCTGTTGAAACTGCTGGTCGTACTTACGACGCGACTCACGGTTGCTTAGAACAGTGTAAGCATCTTGGAGTCGCAGAAACTTGTCTTTACTGCCTGGATCATTACGATTCACGTCTGGATGAACCTGGATTAAATAAATGTTGACACTACAATAATGACAGTACTAATACTTTCAGTTTTTGTTTGTCAGGCTTTCTTTTTAAGAGTTACTTGGGGTTGTGTCAAGTCCGCAGCAGAAAACCACTGGGATGACAATGGCAGCAGGTTCTCTATGGACTGTATGCTCTTCCCATTGCCCAATCAACAGTGTCAGAGCACTGAAACAGCAATGAAAAGTTAAGTACCAAAAAAACAGAAACAGCAGTCTACATAGAGCAAGGCATATAGTGAATGTACAGAGTACATCATATATGCATTATCAGTACACACCAAATATTCACTATGATGAAAAGTTAACAAAGAAAAGCAAGGAAACAATGCCACAAACCTAACGTGATCAAATGATACAACTGTATGATAATATATGACGAATATAATATTTAACACAAAAACATAGGTCCACTTTGAGTTCAGTGATACTGAAGATCGGCATCATAAAGGGCAATGTGTATGTAAATAATCCACTCCAACAATTTTTAAACATTTTGAAAAAGATATCTTTGGAGTGTTGCGTCGTGTATAGATCTATACTTGCAATACCTGTTTAGACAACCGAAGAAATGCGTCTCGAATCTGCGTCTGTGATGCAGAAGGAGTGATTCCTAGTATGTCGTAATGTGACCGCATATCATTGCTCATTTTCACAGCAGACCTATAATGCAGTAAAATAACAGAAAAATTCATTATCATTTACAATGCATAAAGCTGCAGACAGAAACCAAACTCCGGTTTACAACTGTGAGTTCAATTTGAGGTTACGACCAATTTTGGTTCACATGCAGCAGAAATTAACTTAATAACTTCAATACATATCTGGAATTGCCAAGCCACTGCCTATATGTGAAGAACTTGTCATCACAGAGACTGAAAGTATCTCCTATATACACTGTTACATACATAAGACTCCACATACACACAGCATGGCAGCGTGGCATAGTGGTAATGTCGTTGGTCTCGATCAACACAACGAGGTTAACCTACGCTGAGCCCGGTTAGTATTGGGGTGGGTGACCGTGTCCGCGTTCGACTGCCGGAGGCGGCACTTTATTTCGGCATGTAACCGACCACCCAGGTCGACTCAGCCTTCCACCCTCTGTGGGACGGTAAAATGAGTACCAGCCAAAGGGCGGTGATGCTCTGCAACTGGGGAGTAAAGGTGTAATTTGCAGGTAAAACTCTGTGATCCACGTCTGAGCGCATTAGAGGTAGTTACGACGATGCGCCATACAAATCGACATATACTTTACTTTACACATACCATTTCAATTACCAATTTCTAGATTCACTTATGTGAAAACCCTGCAAGACTGCTAAATCATTGTTATTAAAAGCCACATAGATTTACCGCAGTACCCAAATCATCTTAATGATTTTATAGGTGTGGCTGCAAGAGTGGACTACCATGGCTGACTGGTCAGCAGGAGGGCAAGTGGGGAAAGTCAACAACTTTGCAGGCACACATAACAGGCAAATACTCAGTCAAAATCAAGTCTCGATAAAGACCTGGGATCGGCCCAATGAAACCCGGGAATAAAATTTCTCGGTAATTAACATCCCTACCACAGTGTTACACAATTTGCCACCGTGCAATGCTAGAATTATCCGGAGGACTTGGGTGGGCCGGGCTCTCCTAGTTCTTTTGTTTGCCCCCGATATGCTTTTCCAGAACATGGGCCCCAACACGCATAAACACCCACTGTAAGCTCACACTCTGCACTTGACATGCATCATGTCGCCCCACTGTGCTGGCCCCCTAAAAACCTCCAGATAATTTGACAACTGCTAACGTTGGCAGTACACCTGCAGCAGAGATAAAGCACTGCAAGCAGAGATCACTGCATAATGTGTAGTGTTCATATCATAGCCCAACGAGCTAATCGATATATTGCGGCATTTCAGATCGCAATACTGCAATATCGTATAATCTTTATATGATCTGGCGCATACTGGTGTAGCGTTACCACTGGTGGGCGGCCTATCAGCGGTATTATTCTATCTTTACTCAGCCGCAGATACGTCGATTGCGTTGCTTGCTGATTACCGAACAGATGTAGCTTTACGAAGCTGTCACACTGGTCGGCACATCCATGCCGGAGTCACCGCTGGCGCTCAACATCAAATAGTTTTACGCGAATACAGCAGATAACAATGTTACCAAGGTAAGTTACAAACGGAACAATGAATTGTCATAATCTCACAGAGAACAGGAGAGTCAACGACAACGACAGTAACAAGCAAGCAATGCTGTCGTTGAGATAATTATTGCCGATCTGCATTATTTGTTCAATGGCAGGCGCCGTGTTGGCCTATGTGCGTTCGTACAACTGTTGCTGTGAATGTGTTCTGTGCCGGTAAGCAATGCACGTGTGAGACGTGTGTTCGTGCACGATATCGTACAATATCTGGACGCTGTGACACTGATGCACGCTCAACAAATTCGCAAACGATATCGCGAAATCATGTGATCAATATGTTCACTAATAATGTGCTCCGACAGATAACACTTTAAGATATGTGTGTGAACCAGAAACTCTTACAACAGTGGCGGAATGGAAGGACAAAAGGGAAAGGATGGCTAACAGCAGGATATATAGTCACTAATCTAGTGACATGCTGCTAGTAACTAAATAACTGCCAATAATAATAATAATAATAGATCGGATGAATATCATTACCTCACATGGTGTAATAACCGCGGTATGACTGAACAGACATTTCTAGTACGTGGAAGCATTGCGCACTTGTAAAGAATGATAGAACATCACAACATTCTAAACATACAAAGTACAACAACTGTAAGCACATTATAACTTTGTTTTAAACCAAATTCACATTATCCAGAATTCTTAGACCATGTTTCAGACCACACGTCCCATCTCACTGGCAAATGCAGATATGTTTGACATTTCTAGAGTGATCTGACTGCTTGGTTGAATTGATATACTGTTCTTATTTGTTCACGGTGGTTATTAATTACACTGCCAGCAAAAATGTCAGGACTGACATGTTTGTTTACATTTGTTTAAAGGGGCACTTCACTAATGTAAAGCTATTTTTCAAAATAACATAAAATGAAACATTGATAAACACTACATACATTGTCAGATTTTTTTCGCTCAACAAATGTTTCTGCATTTTATTATTAGTAGTAGTTTTAATGACAAACTATCATTGCCATGGGCGCAGCCATATTGCCGAATTTATTACGTTTCTCTATGAGGAAGCTGGATGTGACGTCAGTGGTGTCGAAGTGTCGAATACGTTTTGTTGAGGACTTTTTACTGTAAATTGTTGTAAATTGTGCATTGTAAGTAGTATTTCAGTAGCGTATGCAACTGAAATACTATGTCTTACATATATCTTACACCTTAGTGTATAGCGAAGTATTGTCATGCTATTGTTAGCTACGAAAACAACCCGAGCAGTGCGCATTTTCACAGGTTGCCAAAACGATGCGCTTTACGTAGGCAGTGGTTAGCGAAGTGCCGACGGGCGACGACCTGCAACGCAGAACAAGCAGGCCCGTGTTTGCAGTTTAGGCCTACACTTCAAGAAAGACAACTATACTAATTTCTTGCAGTATGACAGTGGGCTTGCAAGTAAGCTGATACTGAAACCTCTGGTCACTGAAGGATGGGCCTCATGCCTTCGGTGTGAGGATCGAGGCACAAAACAGGGTGGGGTGTGAGGCGTATATGCCCCTTCTCAGGCCGTTCCCCAAGAGGTCACACCGTCTGGGCAGATCTTCGGCACCAAACGTATTTTTAGCATATTCAGGGTTTGACTGATTGGGATAGGGCGCTTTCGGCTATCTCTCTTTCACTCCCGGTTTAAAACCTACCTGTTTCACAAATCCTATCCCTCGTAGTTCCACTTCTTCTTTCCGGACTGCCTACACGGACTTTTGCCCGCACCGTTTGTTAACAAGGACTTAACCCTCAAGGCCAAGGCCAAGGACTCAGGCTTCAAGGCCAAGGCCAAGGACGCAGCCTTCAAGGCCAAGGACCGGACTTTTGATGGGTTAAACCGTGAACTTGATATATAAAAGCTGAGATTACATGTTACTAACATTCACAGCAGCAGTGACCTCCATCAAATGTTATTACAACTGTCACTGTCACAGTGTCTTACCAGTGCAACACTAAAAGATAATAACTGCTGCACTTCAGGAACAACAGTACTGTCTGTCTTTCACATTGCATAACCTCCTCAGGCCCAGGTACACTTCAGATCGTTGAGCACCATACTGGTCTAGCCCACCATCTTTAATTTTTGACATTTGAGCACTCTGGCGCGCTGCCCAAATGTCAAAAATCAAAGACCAGTATGGTGCTCAACGCTCTGAAGTGTAACCAATTGGGGTCACTGGGTCTCAGGAGGATAAATGTCATACAATGTCTTATCAGGTGCAACAATGCAACACTGTTGCAACATATCACTGTTGCACTTCAGAAACACTTAGGAGATCGAAATAGAAATACGACATAATATGATTTACGTCGACATAATATGATTTAAAGGACTTTTTTCAAGCTGCACTGCAAAGCGATAAAATACAAATTAATAAAAAATATTTTAAGATTAAGGCCAACAAGGACACAACCTTCAAGGCCAAGGACTCAACTTTCAAGGCCAAGGCCAAGGACTTCAGATTTGTCCTTAAGGACAGTTCAAGGCGAAGGACCAAGGCCAAGGACAACAACACTGACCGTTTCTTCTGAGCTAATCGGTTTTGTTTTAGTTTTTCCTTAATTTTTTTTGTTTCTGTGCCGTGCGCTAGACTAAGCTGGCCATTTTGTCAGCTTTTGAGCGCACGTAAATATATCGTATCGTATCGTATCGTATCGTAGTTCTGCGAACAGCGAACTGCACCTATCACTGTGTTGGGCGAAATGTCCAAGGGTAATTCTCGTATTGTAGCGTAACGTTAACTCACTAGCGTCACTTTCTTCATCGCCGTTATTACTCCTCCTTCGTGGCTCAAATCTATATATGGCTGAACACCAGTTCCTCTAGCGACGTCTTCTTCTTCGCTGGATGAAGACTCTGCTGCAATCTACCAGACTACGACACCAGTGACGTCACACCATAGATAAACGAAGAAAATGGTGGCGCCCATGTCAATCTCATTTAAAATTTGATTAAAAATCTACTACACTATTAAACGACATTAAAAATTCGTCATTCCTTCAGAATTTAGTAGTAAACACAATAAGCGTTCTGTATAACGTTTTAGTTCACAGAGTGAAGTGCCCCTTTAAACGAAAGATAAAGTGGTTTGGTATAAGACCGAAGTCTCTAAGGGTTTAGTGAGACAATAGCTATCTAAATGCATTATGGTTGTTTCTTTAAGACTGGATTGCCAAGATTAAGTATGGTCCAAGATCAAACATTGGTCTCACATTCTGGTCTAAGCATTAAGTCCAGTCTTAGACTTTGGTCTTAGCAAAAGAAAAAGTGGTCCATTATACTGCACTAATTTAGTATTAACGTGGCTGATGCACTAGTACTATATTATACACCAAATGGAACAAGTTAGTTAGTTAGTTGGAGTTTAACGTCCCCTTTCAGCACAAATATGGCTATATCAGAGACAAACAAATGGAACAAAGATCACATGACAGTTGATACTGGATGAATACTGAGGGTGGTGAAGACAGGCCAGTATCATAAGATGGTCAAACTTGTTTCATGCTACCAGGTGAGACAATGTCGACCAGTACAGAGTGCTGATAATGCTGCTGTTATCATGCACTCTATAATGGGACTAGCAATACATGTGCCCCATCTGTCTAGGGTTAGAGTTAGGTTTAGGGTTAGATGGTTTAGGATTACTGTTATCTGTACATACTGCATATACCATCTGTTCCATCATGTCTGAGAGAAACCCATGGTGGCAAAAAGCCACACTATAAGGCAGTCATGCAGCTATAACAATGTCTTGAAATAGACAGCAGCCCATTAATTAAAACTATCGGAAACTGATACAAGCAAGCATCGATAACGACTCAGAATTGGCCTAGGTTCAACTGTAACTAATAATCACAGAGTTCTGCTGATAAGCGAACAAGGCTAGGAAAAGGCTAGTATAGGGACAAGGTACGGAGACGGCATGAGTAAGGCTAGAAAAACCTAGGTTTTTAAATTTTTTAAAGGTTTTTCTACGAAGACCGATGACGCCAAACACGAAAGTGTAACCCAAAATCATATTAAACCTGCATCCCATATAACTCAAACAGTAGTGCACACGGCATGCTCTTTCCCTTTTCATGGATTACAGCATACAGCAGATAAAATTACAGCATTACTTTTACTGGGTGTAAAGTACAATAAATAATAAGCAGGAATTCTGAACAGCAACAGCTGTATTGAATATGACATTAAAATAATTAATTTAATTCATTAATTGAAATAAAATAAAATAATAAAATTTAAAAACCTAAAATCCTGAATTAATTTTTTTTTAGGTTTTAGGTTTTTAAAAACCTAAAAAAATAACCCAATTCTACAGCCCTCCGCATGAGTGGATTCTGTATCACAGTAACTAACATTTCTGTATGTTTCAGTGCACCGACAGTCCAGATACACAGAATCACAGATGCACAACACAGCATAAGCCGAAATGCTTATCACGATGGGCTAAAGATTGATAATAACACATAAATAAGAAGTAAGAACTATGGTATTATTTACATGTCTTCAATGTCAAGGCCATAGTGCAGCGTAGAATACCTATTATCTTTGAGTAGATGGCTAGTAGCATAGAACATATAAATGGTGGCTGGAGTGTAGTTATAATCTGGTGCAGCGGTGCAGCCTCACCATCAGACGACGCAACCATCAAGGCCGACCTAGGGCTCAGCAACTCAATGGGTTCCGGCTCTCAGCGGACTAGTCCATAAAAAAGTCCATCCGGTTCCGGTTGTCCCTTGTATAGCACAATCTAGACTTAAATGTGTTGTTGCTGGGTGAATGAGTGTACAGGGTGGGTGCATCCACTTCCGCTGGTCCAACAGGTTCCACCTATTAATGCCTGCAAAATACTTGGTAATATCCCTATAGTTCACCGGGTCTTAACCAGTTTGCATGTATGACCCGGTAGGCCTAGTACCTTTACTATTTGTATCCAAGATAAAAGTGATGGGCGGTGTCGGTCCGACGATATGCCGTACATCAATATCTTACGTAGCTTCAGGTCACGGTACTTAACGGTAGTAATTAAAACCACGTTAACCTTAGTACTGCAACAGCTGGAGTCTGATTCAACCTCGTCACTCGTGGCTTCAGTGGCGAAGCTACTCATATAAATATAAATGAAGCTACTAGGCCTATATATAAATGAATTAGCAAATGATATGGCGTCATTGGCCTGCTATTAAACACTCGGAAGGCACCTCCAGGTATAATGAGTATGAACGTATTAATCCATATAGACTTTCTCGTTAAATCTCGAATACAGGAGGGAAGGAGGCCTATAGGCGGCAGATAGGCCTACTATCATCCTTCAGTGCTATAGATGTTTGGGTCATCTGCATGACCTGTAAAATGGTCTCCGAAATGACCTATAGGCCTAATGTGTCGAGTGGGACGTCGAACCCTACAATACCATACCGTGCCTACGAGATCGTCTTAAAAATCCATCTTCTGCAAAATGTTAAATCAACACTAAACAGAACAGTGGCGGAGGAGCGTCGAAAATATTTGGGTCCGAAAGCATGGGCTGGGACTGGGATGGTGCGGGGGTGGCCCCTCCCGCCGCGGAGGTCCGGGTGTAGCACGCAGGAAAATATTTGGCGAAACTCCTGCATTTTTTCGTTTCAGGTAAGAAAATGTGCTCCTCGATCAACGGATTACTGGGGTCAGAGCTCTATGTAGCCGTGACACCCATCTCTAACACTGGGCGGGGATCATCTGACCCCCTGACGCCGCGGCTCCGCCGCAACTGAAAATGCGAATGCAAAATAATTTTTCGCTATCAAAACATAGAACACACAAGAGCAAATAATTGTGGCATCGTTCAAAGCATACTGTATCAGGTCTAACGTGTGCTCGAGAGTAACTTCAACGATGGCTGTGTTGTCTGTTCCTATTCTATACTATAACTCTTAGGCCCACAGGCCTACTTGCTGTCTAAATAATTAAATATGATACGTCAAGCGTGTCGAAATATTGGTTTGATTTCGCTTGCAACATTCGCGCCGGCGCTGCCTTTTGGGTCGTATGGCCCGCATGCCACTGCCCTCAACAGGAGCAAGGACAGTCTTGCTGTTAAGCTTATTAGTCCGGCAGCCAAACCTCATATCTGGGCTGGACGTGGTTTTGGAGTATAAAGTTTTTTTTAATGCTGATTATTGATGTTTAGTACATATATGACATCTTGTCACCCTTGAGCGTTTTGAGTAAAGAGGCCAAATCCAAGATGGCGACCGCCGCCATCTTGAAAAATCTAAAAATAGCCATATCTCCGCCGCAGTTCAACCGATTTTGATGAAATTTGGCAACATGATGCAATTCGAACCTCTGGAACGTCCCGACCGTTAAAAATTTGAAATTTCAAAAATCCAAGATGGAGGCGGCCGCCATCTTGAAAAATCAAAATCAAAAATCGCCATCTCGGCCGGTATTCTGTTACTATGCACACAGTTCAGTCATGGACTTGTGAACTCGGCTGTGGGGCAGATACCATGTTCCACAGAACGTATTTCTTGTTCGTCATATCTTTGTAACTATATAAGGTAGAAACA
>Ga0209780_1002007_pt1 | contig 14082 bp, 14 predicted proteins | sample WorMetexBAHAMAS2_FD_187384 | JGI IMG/M metagenome (GOLD analysis project Ga0209780, IMG submission 187384) | Marine gutless worms symbiont microbial communities from Max Planck institute for Marine Microbiology, Germany - Inanidrilus exumae... | ecosystem: Host-associated > Annelida > Digestive... | reverse complement strand
ATGTATAGAGGTCGACCGAATTTCGGTTTCGGTTTCGGCGCCGAAACTGGTAAAACGTTTAGTTTTGGCCTGGTTTCGTTTTTGGTATGTCAAGCCGCTGCAAGTTTCGGTTTCGGCCGAAACTGTCAGCGAGTTTCGGTGTTGACCGAAACTGGGCTCATGCAGTCTCCATCAGTTCTTCAGAGTCAGAGCTGAGCTGTATGTTATCGCCGTCCCTCCGCCGAGTGCACGCATTTACCCCATGCAGTGTGATGGTACAGCGGGACGCGCCTGTATGACGGGCGAATCGTCACGCACTTCAAACACAGTGAGCAGTCGTGCAGAAAGTTTGAAGAGTGCCAGAAGACTTGCAACGTTCCCAGTCATAAACTGCTTCAGGACGTTGAAACAAGATGGAACAGTACGTACATCATGCTTGAACGCCTGGTCGAGCAGCGCAGAGCTGTCAGCCTGTTTGCGGTTGACCACGGCGGCATCGACAACCTGACTACAGCTGACTGGGAGCTCACTGAGCGCGTCGTTCACGTTCTGCAGCCGTTCTATGCAGCAACACTGGAAATTTTATCAGACAACGCCTGCATAAGTGTCATGGTCCCAGTGATAGCGATGCTGCAGGGTAAGATGCAGAGCAGCACTGCCGATCAGGGTCTACTGCAGATGAAGGCAGCGCTGCGTGACTCGATAAATCGCCGCTTTGCCACCGTCAAAGAGTCTGCGCACGTAATTGCTGCTACGCTGCTGGATCCACGCTTTAAGGAAGCTTATTTTAGCGTACAGGAGAAAGCAGCTGCCAAGAATGAAGTGCTACGATTTTTACGGCAGCATGAGGCGACAGCCGGCAATGATGGGGAGCAGCAGCCCCAGACGACACCGAGCGCTCAGCCCGCGTCAACGGCGACAGCGTCCCAGTCCCTGACTGACGTCCAGTCTTTGGGAGGCGCATGATCATCTACATTATTGTCGTCTGACTCGGAAACTACAGGAAACCTTCCCGCCTACTAGCAGGAAGTGGAAAACTACCTCCGCGAAACACGTCTGCCGCCATCGACGGATATCTACGCGTATTGGCACAACAGTCAGTACCGTAGTCTCGAGCCGGCAGCTAAGAAGTATCTGTCGGCTCCGCCAACGTCGGTAGCAAGTGAGCAGCTGTTCAGCTCAGCTGGACAGCTGTATGCTGACAGGCGCAACAGTCTGAACGGTGACAATGCGAAAAAGCTGCTTTTTCTGTCTGATAACATTCGTCTGTTCGGCTTCAATTACTGACTGTATTTGACAGTGACTGAACTGTGTGGAGTATACCTGTAACAGTACTTGAGTTGCGATAATTGGATGGTGCATTACATTTTTATGATTTACTTGCTCTGTAGAATAGTTGAACTGTTTGAACGAGTGATGTGGGCTATTAACTGTGTTTGTCCATGGACATCTTTATTCACAATAAAGGTAGTATATACTGACTGCATGTATGTTCACGTTAGAAAGCAATATAGTAGTGTTGTCTCATTCACATTACACTTTTTAGACATTTATGGATGGACATTAATAACGAAGTAAAAATTTTCGGTTCTGGTTTTGGTTTCGGCCGAATATGTATGCTCAGTTTCGGTTTCGGTTTTGGCGCCGTGACGTCTGTACATTTTCGGTTTCGGCCGAAACTGAAAAAACGGTTTCGGTCGACCTCTAGTTATGTACTTCCGGTTTTGTAGATGATATCATGTTTTTTTCTATTAAGAACCATATAGCGGGTATGAATTTCGCTTCGAAGGACCGATTTCACTTAAATTTACTTATTTACCGTGAAGTCAGAATTAAATTTCCTATTATTAAAGGGCATAATTTTGACTAACTATTTCAAAATTACTCGCAGACTAAAGTAAAAGACGAATGGAAAAATTTGATGATTAATGGGAAGAATTACTGAAAGGCACGTCGCGGTAGCTATTGTTACTATGGTAACGGTGAAGGTTGGCAATAAAACAAATATACTTTGATGCATGGACGTAGGAAAGCGAAGTTAATTTATCATTAATAGGACTTAGGTTAACAAAGTATATGGAGTTAAGGAGAATTCAGCCTCAGAGAATTATAGTGGACCGTGGGCAAAGTCTCATATCTATGATTGCCTTATTATAGTTTACATTTTGCATGTTTTTTCGGTGCTTTGAAACTTGTTTGATGACACAAAAGGTATAAGGTATCAGGCCCATAAATCTAATCAAATCAAATCAAAAATCAAGTTAGATATTTAACATGCCCGTTCTACAGATAGACAGAATCAGGGGCAAGGCCTCTGCCACTTATCTCTAAACGGTCTATTCACGAACAGATGGAAGAAGAAAACCAAGGGGATCGGCTAATTATAATAATCCACGTTCACCTCGCAGACGGCCGTTAAAACAGAAATGTCGGACTGGACGTGGAGGCGCCTACAATTTTCGTATACACTGTAGTTTGCAGCTAGTCTGGCGTGGAGTTACTTAGAGCTGTTAACTTTGATTTTTTAGATAGTTTACACGATGATCACGTCACTGTCGTTGTTGCCTAGCTGCCAGTCTGCAACGCAGGTTGCAGTGAAGCTGAAGCTGGATTCGTTGCCTTCTGTCACCGAGTGCGTTGCTGCTGTTGGTGTAATAATAAGACAGTTTGTATGGTGTCACTACAGTGACACCAGAATTGGAATGACTGCAGTTTCTTCGCTTGCTATCCACACATGCCGATAGGCAAGGCGTGGATATATCGGTTACGTTGTGGTTTGTTTGTAATTTTTTTGTGTGTGTTTGTAGGGTTACATATTTCTCCTCCGAGGATAAAGCTAGCGGCGTCAAATTTTGCACGGTGGTTCATCGGCGTCCTGGGCAGGGAATCTCCCATTTTGGGGAACTTTGCTCCCCTAGAAGCCCAAAATCAGATGAATAGGAGCCTAGCCTAGCCTGCAGGCCTAGGCTGACTGACGTCAGAGCGACGTTCTGTTTATAGTTCAGTGAGCGCGCGGGCCATACGCCGCGCTAGAGATGCGCCGTTCGTGAAATCACGCGGCGTGTGGACGTAGGATCGGCATGTGTGGATATACGGCCGTTTCAGAAGACGGACGTACTTGTTTTTTTGCGTGACCCTGAACACTGGCAGTAATCTATATTATGCATATGCTAGTACTTACCACAATCAATCTGCATACCATATTTGACGTTTATAGTTTCCCCATTCCAAAGATATGATGGGGCCCCGATATTTGAAAGTGGGTCATGTGACCTTGACAACACTCTTCTGTTATTCCAAGATGAATACTTGACATGGCCTACCTGTGCTGTGTACAAAATTTGAGGACTAGCTTCAGCTATTCTAGACATGTGAAAGAAGAATCAAAATGTAAAAATAATGGTAATTGATGTAATTCAAGGTCATTGGCAATGTCACTATTTGATGGAGCACATACGCGGTACGATTTCCTATTCATTTTTCACAGAAGCTGGTACAGTTTTATGGATATAGCGAGTTATTTGTCTAAGTCGCAATTGTTTCCTACCCACATGTACTTGGCTCCGCCGCAGGGGTGATGGAATTTTATCAAGATCTTTGGCGTCAGAAAACCAGAGTCCATTGGCTACTGTGCAGTGTTGGTTGCATGATGATCCTTTTGGCCGTTTTGATAGAACTCTGACTTGTGACAGATGATGAACAGACACAGGCCTTAGCATATACTGTGCTATCGCATGCTAGAAATTGCTGGATTGATAGTGCACAATTTTTCAGTTGCTACTGGATCTTACATCTAACGAAGTCATTTGATGACAGAATTGATTTATGCTTTTTAGATGTGTGAACTGTTAGAGTTTATTATACAGCTTGACTCATACTCATATTCATTCATTTTCGTTTAATGTAAAAAGTTGTCAAAATGCAACTTTACAGTGGATTAAAACATGAAACAAACAGGAAACAGGTAAGTTCATACAGTTCAACGCTTACAGTTATAAAAAAACATGAACAGTGCGTTACAATGAACAGCGGGAGTAAAAATATAAAAGTAATAAAAATACTAAAAAGTCACTGAGTATGGGAAGGGATGATTCTGTTTAATGATTGATGCTGTTCTTGTTGACAGATTTCATATCCAGTCTGTATCTGATGTAATTCGATGCACTGGACTTCAGCAGTTTGTGCAGCTTGAAGGTATTGTGACTGGTTTTTCACAGCCTCAGAAATACACGTAAGTATTTTATCTGTTTGCACTGTTAGCTGTTTTTTATTAAGTATTTTGATTGCAGTAGTTTAGAGCCTTTTTCATTAACTACGAGAAATGTGTAACTAATTTGTAGGCTTGTAGCAGACGTAAGTCACATAGACAAGCTTTTTTCAGCAGTAACTGATTCAGCCTTTAAGCTAAACAGATTTCAGACTGTCCTTTTTTGAGTCTCTGTTTTATAACTATATATTATGAACGTACTCTTTGTTCATGTTATTACTGGCCCGCCTACACATAGTGTAGGGGGCAGACTAGTAACGGTCGCTAGCGTCGTCTGTCGTCTGTCGTCGTCTGTCACATGGCACATATGCAACGTAACTCACCAGGGGGCAGCACGCGGCGGGCCAGTAGTGTTACGTCCCCTTAGGGCGACAGTCGCGACACCTTGTTTGTTTAACATTGCTATGTATGTTGTCGTTTGCTTTTATTGTTGTTTTAATGAGGATGAAAATGATTATACAAAAACAAAATTATATGATTAAGGTTTATGAGATGAAGTGCGTCAAACTGAAGACAGGTGACAGAGAAAGTGGAAGAAAACAATTACTGAAGTTTCAGATATTTTGTATTTAAACAGTGAATCTTCACAGTGAAGATGTAGTGGTTCATGTTGCGAAGGAAGAAAATTAACGTAGGAAAACCAGATTGATAGCAATGACATCAGGTGATTTGTTTATTTGTTGTGTATGTTAACAATTAACCTGGGTAGTCACGGAATGTGGGTTGATTACTGTTGTTCATTGTTGTGTAACTGTACTTCCGTATTCGATGAGCATCATGCGTTGATTATAAAGTAATAACTGTATATTTAAAAAAGGTAAAGGCTTCCCATACTCGCTACCGAGCGTTGGGCCCGGAGCTGATCCCGGTGTACAGGCAGTCAGCCCACAGGCGGCTATAAGTCATCCACTGGGCGGTAGGCTGCCATTACTTTTCGCCAGGCCTGCGGTTACCTTCCCAGCCGCAGAGCATCACCGCCCCTTGGCCGATACCATGTTATACTGCTTGGTGACAGAAGCACATAGGTGTGAACAACTTGCCCAAGGTTGTTACGCAGCTTTGCCCCGAGTAGGATTTGAACCCACGACCTGTTGATCGCAAGCCCAATGCTCTACCCGTTGCGCCACCACTGTATGTTAGTAATAACTGTATATTAAGTGTGATTTCCCAGCAGAGGCTGCACAACTGTGCGGTCATTTATAGTTGTGTGTCATTGTGACGCAGCAAGAGTGCACGTTATGTGTGCTCTGATAAGAACTGCGTCGGATCGGCAGGTGACCATTTCATTCGCATTTACGTACCTGGTGCCCGTGAAGCCCAGACTGTCAGGTAGTGATGTTGCGTTTCTACTTAACATCACGTTTTGCAAGCACCTGCATCGTTTCACATTTAATGCCGGTCTCTGTAGATGTGGTTGTATATAAATTACACTGTCATTTCTTACAGCTTACACACTTGCTGTAGCATTCCCAAAACTTCCTTACTGAGAAACGTTTTTAGGGAACTGGCCTTGTTTAGGTTTATTCCAGAAAATTATGCCAGAGATTTTATGGCTGATTTTACACTATAGTCTACGAAACAAGTATTTTTTTAAACTCTAAGTTTGAATTAAAGTACAAAGTAACGCCTGTCGATTTGTAGTGGTAATAGTGTTTTGTCTTTGTATATGACACTTATTTCTAAGGCCGCTTATCTGTGATGTGTGTTAATGAGGATCTCAGATTTGATTGCCGTGTTCACGTTTATACGTAAGTACATTGAGCTGTGCTATGCCTGCATTTACTTCCTGGCTGCAGAGCATTACTTCACTTTGGTCGATACTCATTTCCCATCTCAGTGAGGATAGGAGGCTGTGTTGGCATGGTGTGTGATCACATATGAATATGGTGTACCGTGAGTGGTCACCCGTCTCAGTAGTAACCGGGCTTGATGCAGAGTTACTTCGTTGACGTATGCAATGCTGTTACCGCTAGACTAAATCACCCCTGTAAGTACCGTAATGTGACGTTTGCAACGTGGGAGATAGATCGATCATTCTTCCGCTATCACTAGCAACAGTGATTGATCAAAAGATGTTCGTCATTATTTCCATATTGTGCGACAATTATGCGCAAATGTGTTTTGTGTTAGGAATGACTTTGAGTGCACTTTCTGTCATTCAGCACTTGTTGAGGACGTGACTTGTCGAGTTCTCGCTGGTGCTTGTCGCTTTTCAGTTCTAGTATTTACTTTATTAGGTCGACTCTTCGACAGAGTCCACCTAATAAAGCCGGTCTCAAATGTCCGTCCGTCCGCCCGTCCGTACGTGCGTACGTCCATCCGTCCACGAAAAGTTACTTCGATTTCAATGAAATTTGGCATACATGTAGAGGTCGATGAGTGATGGACGACGGTATGCATTTTGACCCGATTCAAGTTCAAGGTCAAGGTCATGAGCCCTTCAAAGTTGGAAATCCGGCCGTTTTCAAAAGCTATCTCCTCCGCCGTTTTCAATGGGAGCTGGCAACTGACCACGGATTCTTAAACTAGGGCACAATATCTAAATTTGTATCGGGCCGGATTTTTGATATTTGGCCTAGTTTTTGTGTCACGTGACTTTGAAGTTGGCACAAGCGTCAGTTGCGAAGAGTCGACCGTCAGTCCCCGTACGGGGCTAATTTTATAACAAGTGATCAAAGAATTTTGACGAAAGCCGCATCACATGTCATGCATCATTTGGGATTGAATGATCCCTTCCACTACATGCTGTTATTGATGATTGAACGATCCCACATGTGTCAGCCCCCAAACTGCATCTCTGACTCGATCGGTTCAGCCGTTTTTTGCACAGTACTTCAATGTGACCAACAGACAGACAGACCACGCTACGTGCGACATGTGTAGCAATAGGCCACATCTTATGCACTGCACGCATGCAACGTGGCCTAATAATACCATGATAATGTTTATGAGCTATTACCATGTTGTAGTCATTGTGAGAATTCATCCAGTTCATTTGATGAATGCAGACTCAGCGCCAGACAGCCACCAACCCTCAAGCCAAGCCAACCAATTTGTAAGTAAGTAAGTAAGTAAAATGTGGATTTGTATAGCGCATAAATCGTAACACCTCTAGTGCACTAAACACGCTAATATTGGTTGAAAAAGAATGTACGATACAATATATACGGTATATTTACGTGCGCTATGGCCAGGTTAATCTAGCGCACGGCACGTGCGACACCGTGAATACCAAATTGTCTCACGAGACGGAGCATCGAGAGTGTGTCAAAGGCCGCCGTTAAGTCAAGGAAGCACAGAGCTGTCACTTGCCCACTGTCAGCTGCGAGTCGCTTATCATTGTACACTTTCGCATAGTGACTGTTGCTTTTTTGCGCCGTGTACAAATATTCTTACTTACTTACTTACTTTTCGTCACAGCAGTCTCTGTGCTGTGAAACTGATGGTATGCTGATTGTGAGCGTGGCATCAAATCGTTACTGTCCAAGAAAAACTGCAGCCGGTTTTGAAACATTATTTCCAGTAACTTGGAGAGGAATGGTAAGTTTGACACAGGCCTGCAGTTTTTAAGCTGACTGTCATCAAGCTGCCATTTGTACTCTGAGTTTGTTGACAAAGGCTGCTACCATCTTCATCCACCGTCGCCATTTATTATTGTTACTGAGCCCAAACGCTGATAGTCATTTTGTCATTCCACAGAAGATGAAAGGCTGAGTGCATATGTGTTTATGATGTGCGCCTTTAAATCGTTGTGCAGTTTTTTGCGTTTTTGGTGATATTTTGGGAGGACTGACTTTGTGCATTATAACAAGCATGTATTGAAAATGCCGAGTGTGCCTATTAGATTGAACTTAAAGCTGACTTATGAGAGACTGAAATGGATGTTTGTTGTAGACAAGTGTATTGTCGAGCTAGCTGACAAACAGGCGTTCTCTGATTCTGCTGGAAGACGTCGTTTCCAGTGTCTAGCCGTTTGTCTAAGGGGTAAATCGTCTTTTGCGTACAATACAGCATTGCAATTCTGCATCATTCGACAACTTTGTATTGTTTGAATTACACTGGGTTGAGTGTTTATTTTGATTCAGCTAACAGTATCACCTAGCATTCAATATACAGCATCTGAGCTACGATGATTATCTGGAAGTTGGGAGGGAAAATAATTAGAGCTGTTCTGTTCTGTATTATGAACGATAGTGATACGCACACACGTGAGCAGTTATTAAATTTGCATGTGGGATTAGGTTTAGATTTTATTTTTGTGTGTTTGTTTAGTTTTAGCATTTTGTGTGTTTTTTGGTGTTAGCTTAGATCATTTTGTTCCTGTGTTGCTTGCTATAATCAGCGATCATGATTGGTTTAGTTTCTTTTGTACTAAGCCAAGAGATCGGCTGGGAAGAAGAACTTCTCCGAAATGACGTATTTTATGTTGAGTTGGATGTAAAACTTTAGTCAGTCAACTAACAGCAACAGTATCTTGAAGTTGGCAGTACAGGATGTGCAGTGAAACAGGAGGATCGGCCGCTGTTAATCAAAAGGATGTCGGATATTTCCCAAGGTAATGGAGAAACACATTTAAGTTATGGTAGACATGTTTTTGATGAAGTTGTTACAAATTTACTGCTGAGTCTAGTGACGAAAATATTTTGGAAAATCTGTTATAAAATTTGACGAAGTTATGGGCACCATTTTTTACAGTCGCCTTGGCCGATGATGGTTGTTTTTTTCTGCTAACCTGTATGGTGTTTTGTAGTGATCACAAAGGCCTCTCATTCCCACTAGTGAACTGCGTATTTCCACTCATGTGCAGACGAGTTGGTTCAGCCAGTAGAAATCGGCAAGACGATGATTGTGATCGGTGTTCCTGTGTTTGATTCCAGCCGAAGAGTCGTCACGCTGGAGGCACGTCGCGTTACTTACTTATTACTTACTTATTCTGACGTCCAGTACTCACCTTTTGAGTGTGATTTAACTAGTGAACTATGACAACGCGTTGCTGCATCGTCATGCAGCAGTCAGAACTGCAGAAAATCATCAGAGAAATTTTTTGCTGGACATAATTACCCACGCCGACCGCAGTCGCGGGGGTTTCTCACCTTGTGCGGCCTCGCTAGCAGTGGTTCCCACCAGGAGGCCTAGGGCTCAGCGGACTGGTCCATGAAAAAGCCCATCCTAGTAGATATAAATCCATCTAATTTACTTCTAAATGTGTTGATGCTGGTCGCATCGACTGCCTCCTGGTCCAGCTGGTTCCATCCACCTTTTTATAACTCTGTTAGAAAAAAGTGTCTTCTACCGTTCCGCGTGCACCCAACTTTTAAGTAATTTAACAGAGTGACTTATTGTACCCTTACCCCTATCATCGAAAGAAATCATTCTTTAGGCCTTATCCTACTAAATCCTTTGCAAATCTTAAACACTTCTACCAAGTGCTGTCTGTTACTTCTTTCTTCCAATGACCATAATTTTAACTTCTCTAATCTCTCTTCATATGACTTTCCTTTCATACCTTTATTATTTTCGTAAATCTTCGTTGAACTTTTTCTAACAACTCTTTATCCTTCTTATAGTAAGGGCTCCATGCACTAACGCAATACTTTAAGTAATTGGGTTTTTACGGCCGTTTGTCTGTGTGTTCGTCTGTTTTTTTGCACGATATCTCAAAAACTGATGCAGCTAGGATCACCGAACTTGATGTTATACGATGAGTCCTTAAAACCCAGTTATTTTGGTTCAGAAGATCAAAGTCAAGGTCATGAGTCACAAAAACAGTTCCGGCGTGGGTCTTTGCACTCTTGTGAGTGGGGCTTCTAGTTCTTGTTGTGAAGACGGCAGGTTACTTATTGCACTTCTCTTTATACAGCGTTGATAATGGAAGAACCCAGAAGAGCGTTCACTGGTTCGTGACCCTGCTGTATATGAAATTTCGTCGCAGTATATTTAGTCGTTACTGATATTGTCTGATGCTTGTGCTGATTTAATGTGAAATGCAACTTAGCTGAAATATTAAGGGCATTGTTTTATCTCACCTAGTATTTATTATTATTCTGATATCACTTAATAACTACGGTTTATTGGTTGGCAATGTTTGTATTGATTTAGGCAAACAACATCATTGAATCAGCCAAAATTGATTCTGCAGTGTCGGTGTGTATTATATCAACATTAGTAGCTAATATAACTAGGCTATTAGGCTTGGTTTATGGCATGAGATCACAGAATAAACACCAGTTAATGAAGGATCCTTTGAATAGATTATACTTACACTGTGGGAAAACATAGTTAGTAGTGCAACTACTTCTAAGTGAATACTGAACGTCGTTTACTGATGGCAACAATGTATTGAGACAGTGTGATAAATTTTGCATATGTCGACACAGAGTAGTGGCGTGACTAGATAATAATTCTTCTGTGGTAATGATATCTGTAGTAAAATCGTATTTATGTGCTTGCTTCAAAAAAGCATTAATTTTAGCATACTGGCCTATAGCAAGAAAGACACTTTAAGCGGGTAGAGTGCAGGATATAAGGGAGACAATAAGAGCATGAAAAACACAATTCGGCTGATTAAGACTTAGACCCTGGCTGCGCAACATCCTGAGAGTGTAAGTTTTTTGACTACAAGTTTCAATAAAGTGAGAAACATGCCTTTCAAAATTAAAATTATTACTCTATAAAATGCCGAGATAGTTTATGTGTTCAACGACTTCTATGCCAGGAACTGACGGGGAAGTGATTTTGCTCTATTGAGGAGAACTCTGACAAAATCACTAATGCACTAGCAGCCGTCGGCAAGTGCGTGTGGGCAGTAGAACTGCTTCAGTGGGCATCCTGCAGTTTTTAACTGGACTGGCTGGTGGCTAAAATAGGTTGATCTGTGTGATGACTGTATAACGGTTGCTGTTGTTTGCTGCTGTATTAAATAAGCAGTTTTTCGTTACTGTTCTGACTCAATTTTTATCTGTTCATTTCAATTTGTTGTCTTTTACTTCTTAGTTTTAAAAATTTCCGCAGTCCACATAGACTAGAATTATATGAATATTTTCTGTGCAAACAGACTGAAACAGTTAACAGCTCAGGAGCCCATATGTAAAGTAGTGTATCTGATTGTTGATTATTGGTGTTTTAGAAATTTTATGCTACTTTTATCTACTCTGTACGTTTGCTAGCAGAGTTTCGAAGCTGACGAGCTAGTGCACAGTCTGCCACCTACACTTTCTGCCCTGTTTACTGGTGTAGTATATAATCAGTATTTCCATATTTTCAAATTTAATTTAAACATTTTGAACTTGTTTGTAAAGTGAATGTCTGATCTCTCTTAATACTTGTATTTATCCGGACCAGTAATGTATTGCTGATTGCATACTATATGATGCTACTGATTATGATAATAATCTAGTAACTAGATGCTTTAGATTAGTAAAATAACAAATGCCGGTATTTGGCCAAATATTTAGCGAATAAAAATTTCAGAGTTAATCTGGTGTTTGTGTAAGTAACCTGATCAGAGTGTTAAAGTGCTTTTTGACGTTTTAGACAAAATGAATTCTTGTGGAGCGTTTGGATTACATCTTGCATATGCCTTTGGAGGTCAGCTGTAATGCATAACAAACTGTTATACTTATTCGGTTAAGCAACACAACATATGCATTGTATCCACACAACCACTGTGTCTGCTACTGACGTAATATACCACTGTTTTGTGTTTCAGTGCCCTGATTAACTATCACCATCTGTTACTGCTTATTGATCAACTAATTAATTAGGTCGCTCGACTCCTCCGAGTCGACCTAATAAAGCCGGTCTCAAATATCCGTCCGTCCATACGTCCGTCCGTCCGTCCACAAAAAGTTTCTTCAATTTCAACGAAATTTGGTGTGTAGGTAGAGGTCGACAAGTGATGTATGATGGTATGCAGTATGATTCGATCCAAGGTCAAGGTCAAGGTCATGAGCCCTTGAAATTCGGAAATTCGGCCATTTTCAAAGGCTTTCTCCTCCCCCATTTGTAATGGGGGCTGGCAAATGACCACGGATTCTTAAATTAGGACACAATACCTAAAGCTTTTCGGGGCCGGATTTTTGATTTTTGCCCTAGTTTTCTGTGTCACGTGACTTAAAGTTGGCAGTAAGTAGCCGTCCACAAAAGTTTCTTCAATTTTAGTGAAATTCGGTATGTAGGTAGAGGTCGATGACTGATGCATTACGGTATGCAGTATGACCCAATCCAAGGTCAAGGTCAAGGTCACGAGCTCTTGAAAGTCGGAAATTCGGCCATTTTGTGCCACGTGACTTTGAAGTTGGCATTAAGTAGGAGTCGACCGTCAGTCCTGTATGGGGCTAATATTTAATAACTAGTACTACTATTGTCACTTCTTTTAAACGGACTTTTTGGCCAGGATGTCCTGGAAGCCATTCAGATTTAAGGAGAAATTATTTGCAAGCGGGATGACCTTTCTCTGCCCCATCCAGCAGCGTCAAAACACCATAGGGATATCGGATGACAACTGCCAAGTCATCTCTGACATCGCATCACGGCAGCACCTACCGGTACTTTCCTCAATCACCATCTTCACTACGTACCACGCTATTGTATCAGCACGTTTGACCGACAGGCTCCTGCTATGGCGGTTCCATCGACATGGAACTGTCTTCCATACTGTCTGATTGCAACATGGACAGTTTTAGGCGTTACTGAAAACATTTCTGTTTGCACTGCATTATGATATTTAGTGCATTAAGGATATTGCGACGACGTGCTATAAAAACTGACATTTACATTATATTTGTTAAGAATCAGTTGTTTTCATTATACGTTGTGAGGTTTGGTGGGTCTGCACTGGTGTATGTGTGTGTATGCATAGCGGAGATTATGCCACCAGGAACGTACTTTAACCTCAAGTTGGCAATGCTATTGAGTTTGGTCAGTGGGGCACATGAGGTACTGATATGTCTGCTCAGTATACTTGAAGGTTGTATAAAAAGTGACCGTTTCTTTGTACATCATACTAAAACCATCTTCTTGATGATGATGTTATAACTATGCAGATAGATGAATTTAAGATGCTGCATTTGTATTTTTATTTTGAATTTTTGGCATTTCCTGCATATTTTGTACTTGGGTTTCTGGGATTTTTGTGTGTATCTTCACACAACTGTGTGAAGGTGGCCATCTGTTACCGTGATAAAACAAGTACGTCAGTGGGGACTGACCTATATCCTCACATGCCGACCTATGTCCACACGCCTCGCCATATTCCAGGAACGGCGCATCTCTAGCGTGACGTTTGCGGTGTGCCTTCACTTATGAAAATCTACTTCTCGATGTCTGTTCGATTCGTCAGATTTTGGGCTTCTGTGGGAACAAAGTTCCCCAAAATGGGAGATTCCCTGCCAAGGACGCCCTTAAACCACCGTGCAAAATTTGACGCCGTTAGCGTTATCCTTGCTGGAGAAATCCCTAAACGTACAAGCAGTAACTGATATATGCACACCTTGCCTATCTGCATGTGTGGATAACAAGTGGAAAGTGGAATACGTGGCAGGCTGCATTTTTTGACTTGTTGCTCTAATAAAGTGTCTCTCTCTCCGTAAGCCTGAAATGTGTGTCTCGCTGTGCTTTTTATTTGCCGGGCACTTTATGGAAGGAACTGTTGTTAGTTGAGTTTAAACGAGTTTCACGATGTTCATCTGTCTGTGTCCGTGAGTGTCAGTAGCATTAGCTGTTTTATAACGTTTATACCAATAAATGTAAAAAAACTGCGGTTTATACACACTGTTAACGGCGACGGATCGAAAACCGCAAAAATCATAAAAAGGCAATGTTAACCACACTAACAT
>Ga0209780_1002006_pt1 | contig 14084 bp, 9 predicted proteins | sample WorMetexBAHAMAS2_FD_187384 | JGI IMG/M metagenome (GOLD analysis project Ga0209780, IMG submission 187384) | Marine gutless worms symbiont microbial communities from Max Planck institute for Marine Microbiology, Germany - Inanidrilus exumae... | ecosystem: Host-associated > Annelida > Digestive... | reverse complement strand
ACAGGCAACACTGTCGAAGCTGCGTTCGACTTTTTCGGAGCAACATTCGACTTTGTTGCAACAAACGGCAACAATGTCGAACGAGTATAGTAAAATTTCGTCTTTTCGACAAAGTCGAATGTTGCTTCGACATTGTTGCTGGTGTGGACGGGGCTTTAGCTGTGTGCGAAAAACAAAAGGTGTCGTTTTCCGTAACACGCCGCGAAACGTCATCGGTTTATGACGACGTAGCCAAGGTAATAATATGCATAATCAGCATGTAACGTTTATCATAAAATAGCTGCTCATATTGGCTACCTTCGCCATTTTCACAGTATATACACATTAGTTCGTAATAGCTATGACATTGTTGTGGTAAATCTTAGACCAACCATATCTCTGGAACGGCTGATCGTCTCAGGTGCTGTCAACTTAGGTGGACGGTCGGTCAGTGTGGCAAACTGGTGACGGTCGTCGGTCACCAGTTTATCACACTGACCGTCGACATTTGTGTACAGCACGGTGGGCCCGAGGCACTCCGTCGCGCGGGTCTGTCAGCGGCAGTGGAGCCCGGGCGTAGGGCGGAAGCCCAAGTAAGGTGCTACAACCTAGAAGCAACGATTTATGGCCGTCCATAGTCACGGAAAATAGGCCTATGATGTGAGATTGTTACCTCCTAACAGACAGGTAAATACTGCCAGAACATTTTTGATTTTCGCCTCGAAATTGCATGTTGTGGAGCTTGTTACGCCGGATTTTACAGTTCGACATCAGCACGAATCACTGTTGCCAAACATCACAAGTTCCAATGAGGTTTTAACTTGTTATAGGTATATGCTGCAGTTTCCCGAGTCTATTCACTAGACTTGTAAGAGATTAAATATTTTCATTTTTGTCCGCACGATGCTACTGCGGTGTTTGAATTTATCACTTGTCTGTCTGTCCGACCGTCTGTCCGTCACAAGTCGTGGTTCTCTAAAACGGCTAAACGTAGGAACACAAACAGAACGCCGCGCGATAACAATGGACTCTGGTTTCATGATGTAAAAGATCTCCACAAAATTTCGATGGAATCACCCCAAGTGGGGGCGCCAATGCACGTGGGGTGGGGAAATTTATTTCATCGGTCGAGAAATATCCCGTTCAGACGCCTTACCGCCGAAAATTTGTGTCCATCCGTTACGGTGGTCCGCGTCCACAACTGTGCGCTGGTGGAGGTACATGCGGATCTGTCACCAAGTAGTATAACTTGGTACCGGCCAAGGGGCGGTGATGCTCTGCGGCTGGGAAGGTAACCGGAGGCCTGGTGGAAAGTAATGGCAGCCTACCGCCGGGTAGATGACTTATAGTCACGTGCGGGCTGATTGCCTGTACACCGGGATCAGCTCCGAGCCCAATGTTCGGTAGCGAGTATGGGAAGCCTTTGCTTTTTACCCACAATAGGAAGTAAGTAAATAGCATGGAAAAAAGATATGTCAATACACTTAATCACTAACAGACTGAACTAATATGCCAAATTACCAGATAATAAGTTTTTTTATTTGCGACAAAAAATATTTATATTGGGTAATGTACTCAATTCATTCGGTAATGCATTCCATAATAGAGGATCAGCAATACAGACAGTAAATTTACGTAAATCTAATTTTTTTTCTTAACTGATGAGTTTTGTCTTTTTGTCTAGTGGTGTGTGTATGAATACTAGAATTCACTTGGAACATATTTGTGACAACACTGATTCAAACAAGGTTCGCCATAACGGGACGTTACACAACTGGCCCGCCGTAGAGTGTCGGCCGCCCGACCGCCCGCTTGCCCGGCCGCCCGCCCACAGGCAGCGTTACAGACGACGACAGACGACAGACGCCGACAGACGCAAGCGAGCAGAACAATACTGGCCCATTAGGCGGGCCAGTAACAAGATGCGTCCAATATTTTTGACTGACCCTATGTGTTAATCTTGCTGCAGGAGACGCAGCGACAAACGAAGATGAACTCGTGTTTATTCCAACTGGCAAGTCTGTATTTCGTCTTCTTGACTATCAGTGGAACCCTGGAGTCTGATTCTAACACATGTCCGGCTGGTGTGACACATTGCTTCCTAGATACTCCATACTACAGCAAATATCAGTGTGGAACATGCCTCACCGACGCCTGTATCAGAAAAAGTTCTAAAGTGAAGCGCCTTTGTCGAGAAAGGACGAGTACATATTGCGACTACAAGAGCATGGTTAATAAGTACGTCCTTTACAGCGGTTCGGATTGCCCCTGTGATGTTCACCGTCGATTTCCACAACCTCCAGTGACACTTCCAGCCACCTGCTACAGTCCGGATGGAACGGATTGCGGATGGTACCGCCGTTGCCTGGCTAAATTGTACCCGTGCAAAGGCCAGGCCGAGTATGCGATTAACTACGGAGAGAAATTCTGCGAACTGTACGAAAAGTCGAAGTCGGAATTCAGCGAGAATGCGCTGCAATGGCTTGATGCTGCCCGGAAGTGTCTCCAGCTTGCTCTTGTGCCTGTTCTTCACTTTGGTCAAGTGAAACCAACTTGCGAAGACGTCAGAACAATGGCTTTCAACTCGCACGTTCCATGTTATGTGGCACCATACGACGGTTTATCGGTGTGTAGTCTGTCGTTGAGCGACTGGGCAAATATCGTCATGACTGTTAAAAGCAGTTTTGTGTCATCGGCATGGCTGGAAACCATCAAGGCTTCATTGCTGACTGCGGGCATGTGCGCTGGGATTTATTGATCTATTGGAAATTGTTGCTTTGAGTACGGATTTGTGATTGGGTTTAAAAATCGGAAAACGTAAACGTAACACCATGCAACTACACGTTCCCTGGCTCATCACATTATGTATGTTATGTAAGCTTGTCTCGGAATTCACTATGATAGACTTGTATGAATTTGTAATCCATAACAAACATTGCTAGGCAATAATAATAATGCATCTGATATACAACGAGACGAGACTCACGAACAATTAAAATGTAGGTAATTATTAACATCATTTGGGCCTGTTATCTTCTTTTTACCATTATAAAAACAAAAAATTGATTCAGTTTCTTTTTGTTGTAAAAGCCGTCGCTTTAAAAAGCAAATGTGTAAACTGTATCCGCAAATTCAGCGCACATAAGCTGGCTGTCACAATTATTTCAACCAGCGGGTCTGTTATAAATATAAAAGCTATAAACCTAATATAAAGACCTAAAAAGGCATATGCAGCTGGTGAATGATGATCATGCGTTCACCCAGACCACCCACGTTGTCGCAGTGCCATAATATTCCAAGTTTCATCTAAGTTTCTACCGTACAACCGTGATAAGAAGTGATTGGTTAAGTGCAGGTTTTACACCCAACTCGACATAGAATAAGAACCTAGATTATTTCTTAGACGTTCTTTCCGCTTCCCAACCAATCTCTTTTTACAGGTAAAAAATTATCTAATATAACTACAGTTTATCACCGCATTGTAGCAAAAAATGTACTGATATGTGAATAAATAGCTAATTTTAAGTACCGATAACTATCACATTTAGCTATACTGTCATTTACTGATCTAGTGAAATGTTTCAATGATACGTTTACATTATATTCTTTGGGGGTAGGCCTAAGAAAACCGCGCGGTTGCAGGCAACATAATATACATGTAGGCCTATTAATATTTTATGGCTGATAAATTAAAATAGAAAAAACTAATATAATTGAATGGTTAAAAGCGTGATTGATACAAACGTAAGTACAAAAGCCCTCACTCAATGTCGCACCGACCATTAATTTAATACTATATTTAGTCTAAGTATATTTTGTCGAAGTTTAATCTCATTTACCAGTCGTCGCCAGCAGTCTACTGCATATTCATCACTCACGTGGACTGTGCTAGTAGCCGCGGTTGCTGTTGCTGTTTTTAGCTTCAGATGTTTGACATAGATGGGAACACGATGAAACACCTTTGCCATATAGATAGGATGAAGTGACGTCACAGTAATCTACGATCTCTATATGATGCAGAATGTTTACATTTCCTTGCCCTGCATCATTGCGGCCATCAGCTTTCATGGATACAATGAAGAAATTACGTCATTGTCAAGCCATGTATATCTAGATCATTCTGACTGTTTGTGGCACAATGTTCCGAAGTTCATATATCTGCAGTAAAATGGCCTGATCGAACCCCTTATTATGTATCTGCGAAGACAGTCTGCCAGTGTCGGGCGAAGACCTACGCCGTGAGACTATGACAAGTGGTAGTTTTTACCGTACAAACTAGCAGTAGCAATGGTATATTAACGATTTTGTAAGATTGTTGCCGACTTAGACCCCTCCTCATTGTATAAAAATTTCGTGAACTTTAGTGCAGCAAATTATTGAGATGTTGTGGCCAGTTTGCAGTTGGTGGATGGATGCACATTAGCAAAAATGCGCACTTCGCTGGTTTTTTGAAGGTCACTGGAGTGGAACGAATGTCATTTGAGTGGGACGTATATCACTTGACGCCGGTTTGGTTGCGTTCGTGACGAAGCTACGCATGACTGCAGTTACAGTGCGTGACTAACTATACACGTTTGCACTTCACAGCAGTCTAACCAGTCAAAACGTACGCTGTAAATCGAAGGAAAGGACACTATGCGACTGTTTTGTGTATTCTGACTTTGTATCGAATAGACACACACGCACACAATAATTTCATTTCACCACCTCGCCTAACTAGTGCTTCTCCACTACTGTGGAAACAGAAAGCCGAAAATTGCGTTCTTTTACTTAATCGCTGAATGTTTTTTGCCAACAGACGTAGAAAACGCATTCATATGGTCACTTGGTTACAGCTAAACCGTCCTTCATTCGAACTACAATCAGCCGTATGCAACAAACAGAACCCATAAAAGGAGTATAGCATGCTACCGTATGTTACCACACACTCATCGTTTTCCAAGTCCGTCATGACGTTAGTCGCTGTGTCAGAAGTGGGGGTTGTTTTTTGTCGAGCCTGAAGTGAAAAGTCAATGGACAGTATTGGTGGAATATCTGACAATCTCAACAAATGTTAGCGGTTATCAAACACGTTGTTGAAAACAATATTATTTACCTTTCAGCAACACAGCTCATGCATGCACCAGTGCATGGTGCGCGCAACACAGTTCAACAGCTGCTGTGCAAAACTCTCAACTTCATTTCTTCTGAGGTACGGCTCCCAACAGGCCAAAGCTGAACTTAATAATTACATGATTTAGAGAGTCTACAACAGCGTGAATATGTGTTGCAACTCAACAAAACTGGAGAAATCAAGCAGCGATTGGTTGGACTCTGGAAAAGCAGTAATACTACATTTGAGTGAAAACATGCGATTTACGTGTTTCTATGTATCCTCAGCGCACATTAAACATTTCGTAACTATCATAATACTTAACAAGTGGTCAAAGAAATATAACGAAAAACTACATAACATGTCGCGCCATTATTGAGAATTGAATAGTTCTTTTTGCTGCGGACACTGCAGCAGACTCGTACTGATTTTCAATGGGCCGGACAACGTAGTTCTGCTGATATATTTAGATTGGACCGGAAAAATGTAAAACATTAAGCTATTATTGGAATTTAAGGCCCAAACAGTTATGATTAAATTATCAAAAAAGTTTTTACGACTTTTAAGCATATAAAACACGCATTCTCATGCAATAGTAACTAAAATTCAGAAATTTCACTTAACGAATTGAATAACTAAAAATCGTTTAGTAGTACAAATAACACGCAAACATAGGCGCAATCAGGATGTATTGTGTAGCAACTTACATTAACGATGAACGATCCTTCAAATTATGATACAGTATACTAACAACAACACAGCGAAACGTGGGAGTTGTTTTCGCAAAAGTCAAAGCATATGTTCGTGCGAATAAAGTACGGTAGCATAGAAGTTTTCAATGTGACGTGCCTAATAGGTAAGTTAGCAAGTCAGCATAGCTGTTGTAATGCCAGTATTTAAGAAAGAAATATTTTTAGAAAAGCTGTAATGTGATTAACGAGAGACGTACATCAATGACCTGCATTTGTTGTTGTAAAAACTATACCAATGGATAGTTGGTGACTGAAAATGGATTTCTGTCAAAACACTCCATCTGTATATACACAGCAACTGCTGTAATTGTGTCAGTGATTGGAACACGCTGGTACACAACACATATCGGCTTGATGTTGCATACAAACATTTCTCATAAACTTTAGGCAGTCTGTATCATTCTAAATTAATCACCTTACTTAAACCATTTGGTATTGGTAATAGATCTAATTATTTGGTATTGCAAGTCAGACCATGAGTTTTATGGGTTATGGCAAATTTACTATGTTGTGCTATTTTGTATGTCCATACGGCTCCTTCCACTTGTACACTAAATGCCTGGAATTGGAACGGCACGTAAAACCGATCCACCGTCAACACATGATGCCATACCCGAGCGCTTTAGAAATAATTCTCTTGTGTAAGCGCTATCCGAGTTTACTCTCCTTTACTTAACCCTTGATCCAAAGATTGCGCTGTCAAAATTATGATTGCCTGGAGTCGCAGTGAACATTTTTAATAAATTCAAACTTTGTACAACTTTTCGTTGTGCCGTTAGGGGGTGGCGTGGAGCATCAGACGAAAGAAGACGAAGTAGATCCACATTGCGTAAAGTGACCACAAACTTGATTTCCAAATTTTGACACACCGTATATCTAACTGTGCTGCAGGATTCAAAACGAAAAGCGAAAATGAACTCGTGTTTGTGTCAACTGGTATGCCTGTCCTTCGTCTTCTTCGCTGTAAGTGGCTCTAAGCATTGTGATCGTAACACAGGCCCGGCTGGTGCGACATATTGCATCCTCGGAGCTCCATACTACAGTAAATATCAGTGTGCAACATGCGTCACCGACACCTACATGAGACAAACGTCTAACGGGAAGCACCGATGTCGAGATAGGACGGCAAGGTATTGCTCCTACCAGTGCATGCTTGAGAGATACAGTATTGGCCATGGTCCCGTCTATGACGACTGCCTATGTAATCCAAACCGGCCATTTCCACGACCATCGGTGATCCTTCCAGCTACCTGCTACAGTCCGGATGGGACGGATTGCGGATGGTACCGCCGTTGTTTGGCTAAATTGTACCCGTGCAGAGGCCATCAAGCCGAGTATGCTATTGCCTACGGAGAGAAATCCTGCAATCTGTACACGCACTCCACGCTGGGGTTCTCTGACCATGGACTGGGGTTCAGCCAGCAAGCCCTTCGATGGATAAATGCCACCCGGAAGTGTCTCCAGGTTGCTCTTGTTCCTGTTCTTCGCCTCTGTCAGGTGCAACCGACTTGCGAACAGATCAAAGCAATGGCGTTCAAGTCGCACGTTACATGCTACGTTGAGCCTTACCAAGGTTTCTCCGTCTGTTATCTTCCGCCGACCGACTGGGAGAGAATCTTTTGGACGATAAAAAGCAGTTTCTTGCCTGGGACGTTCGTGGAAACCTTCAAGGCCTCGGTGTTCACCGCGGCCAATTGCGGCCGGATTTAGAGCGAACAACTCGCTAAGTATCTCTACTCTCTCCGTGTAAAGGTTTTGGAAAATATTCGCAATAAGCGAGACACTGGTGACATATTGTCGGATGATGAGTTGGCACATCGTATCCTCCTTAATATAAGTTCGTCTTTAAACTGGAGTCAGGACTCTACCATAGACTGGTACGCTTTCGCCGCCAAAACCACCCAGGAACCATCGACAACGCCATCCGCAGACCAGCCAGGCAGACAACTCATAATCCAGGTTGTCACCACGTTTTTACGATAGTTAGATGTATGCACTTTTGTGACATGAAACTGCAACCATATTATAACACTCTAGCGACGTGGTTTAAGACTGTTTCTATCACAAGACCAATCTGAAAACAACCAGTACGTCGGTCATGGTTGTCGGGCAGAAATGTACTCTGGCCGCGTCGCATGCTGCTCCTGGTAAGTAATGGTGAGTATGCCGGGACAGACAGACAGACGGACGAACGGACGCCGGACCGTTACATTACGCTTTTCGCTATACGCGGCCAGAGTCATAACTCATAAGGTTTCAGTTGTATTTTCATCGTTGCCATTCAGGCGCAATGAGCGGGCGTATCAGCTATTACGTGGCCATGTAGTTTAAGTAAGCGTGTCCTCGTTTCGCCCGGGCCCACCATTTGATAGAAGGACAGAAAATGGACGAACTATCAAAACTGCTATAGATAAATGCTCTTTGAAATGGCACTGTGAGTCACTGTTTATTTTTAAACATCTGAAGAGAATGCCGAACTGAAGGAAGTTGCCTTTTTCACAGATGAAGTTGTTTTTTACAGATATTTTGTGTTAGACAGACCTTCTTTTCTAGAATTTCTGCAAGTTGGATCGCGACCTCTAATAGACAACATTCGGGAATAATTATGACAAATTTTTTCACGCCGAATGCCCCCAACAAACAGTGTCAAAGCACTAATAACGTACAATAACTAGAAAAGAACTGTTTTTGATCGAGGATCGAGGTATAACCGACCGCCGTACTGCTTTACTACGCCCACACGCGCTGAATATTGACCTTTGACCTTGACATATAACGTTGACTTTTAATCTTAGGTGAGCTATAATTACGACCCACACACGTAAACAAAAACACAAGTTTAAAAGTTAGTCGTTTCAATAGATAGAGTGGAAACAAACGGACAGACGGACGGACAGACGGACACTACCTTCCCGGCTAATGCGATCGGTAAACACAACAAAGAAAGTGAGGACTCTGCAGATGATTAGCATGATTCCAGTTATCACTATATGTTCGATAACGTCGTTGTTTGCCTTGCAGCTGTTCGTGACAGATCGAGTTGACATTGGTCTACTAAACGTCACAGACGCTACGGTACGTCGACGTCTAAACGCGACCATCACTCAGCTGGCTGACGTCATCGAGCAAGGACTCACGGGAACGGTCGACAACTTCCGTTTTGGGGTGACGTCACTTCGCCAGTGTACTTCCGGAGAGGGTATCAACGACGGCTGTAGCACCGGCAAAGTCGTTGCTACAGGGAAGCCAGATCTCAGCGATTCTGGTTCTCGTATTAACATCTTTGGAACACGCGATCGTATTGAGTATTGGCTGTTGGCCATCATGGCTGTTTACATCATTAATTTTATAAACTGAACGTTTAAGCTCACTGTTGGATCTTTAAGTTCATGTACATCACGATACGTAATGACTTGATCGGCTGTTTTTTCAAATTGTGCATCCCTAACTGAGTGATGTTTTTCATTGATGTACACCCGCCTTTTCACTTCGGCAGGGTAGGGATGCGAATTATTGCGGTCGGCATGTTTGGGTATCTGTCTGTTTGTTTGTCTGTTTGTCTGTCTGTCTGTCCGCTCATATATCTCAAAAACCACATGTCCAAATTTCACGATATTTTCTGTACACATACCTGTAGAAGTGGCTCGGTCCTCCTCTGATGGCAATGTACTGTTATGTACTTCCGGTTTTGTGGATGACGTTGTATTTTCATATAATGGACCGAATAAGCCAAAATCAAAAACTACGCCTGTGCTTTGTTTAGTTCGCTAGGTGGCGGTACCGGAGACGAAGTTTTGCTGTTTACGATTGCAGGATTGTTTGTATATTGCCGGTCAATGAGTGAGCGTAGGTGTCTCAGCTATATTGGATTTTACGCTGGTTATTTTATACAATTACACTACAGTTGACTTTGATCTTCATTATAAACTAGATGGCTATATTGTGTAGAATGTCCACAATGCAGTATTCGGCTCGAAGCGCGCGGTTACATCATTTACTGTTGTCGCCGTTTAGGCATGTCGCCGTTTTGACTTTCGCCATTTTGGTTTGTCGCCGTTTTTGACCATACTCCGGCGTCATCACAGGCCACGCCCACTTAGACCGTCAACGTTATGACATGGCGTGTCGTGTCACTGGTTAACCGTCGTCGGACGTCACAGAGAAGTTTGGTAGGTTTCTTGTACGAAGCGTACACGTCAGGGGAATGACTTTGAATTGATTCCAACGGTAAAAATGGAAACTAGACATCCCGTAGAGGGTTATTTTGGTAGTGAATTTCCGGCGATCTGTAATCATTGCGGAGTGATGGCGTCCTGAAGTCGCAAGACGTTAAAATGTTTGAGAAATGTTTGCGGTTTTTGGAAAAACGACCCCTTGCGATAAAATTTTCAAATTTTGTCCCAAAAAGTTTTCATAGCGATAGCAATCGACGTGTTTTGTTCAAATTTCGTGAAATTTGGCCAACGGGAAATCGGTGAACTCGTGCGTAATTTACCTGACAAAACAACAAAATTTCTTCTGGCTCTTCAGCTGTCGCTACGGCGCGGATCGCGTTCAAAATCTGCTAGGGCCAGCCCGCCGACAATATCCTCAGAGTGCTCCAGATTTCAGCCAAATCAGTTCCAGTTCACTTTCGGCGAAGTTATAGCCGAACGCGTGAACACCGCCCTAACGTTGTAATGTGAATCCAATGTTCGACTGAAGCCTAGCTTCGAGCCGAATGATTAAGAAATTATGAATGATGCATTGCTGAACGAAATCCACTAAATCCACGAAATCCACAAAATCTACGAAATCCACTGCCTAAAAATCGAAATCCACAAAGTCCACGAAATCCACTCAAATGCGACGTCGGCTCAATATCGAATTCCACGAAATCCACAGACTGTACGTTACCAACGGACTATGCAGTCTATATGGGTGTTTGTACGTAAGAACTGCTTTACGTACATACCGTTGTAGTTACTTTTTACCTTTAGGACAAACCTAAACACCTTTTACTTTTAGTTTGGAGTTTTTACGCGAACTACGTGAGCACTTAAGCCCGTTGCTTCGACATTGTTGCTAGTGTGGACCGGGCTTTACCGAATGCACCGCAGTGGTGACGCGTTGGCAGTGAACATATTTTTGCTCCTACACGCAGCCTGCAAAAATTGCCAATATGTACCAAAACTACGGTTTTTTAGCGAACGTGAACTTATGTTCAAGTTCGCTATATCCATATCTTTATTTTACCAGAATAAAATATCCGGTAGCGGAAAAAAACCAAACATAATAAATAAATTAATGAATTAACTTAACTATGAATAGAGATAGACATTATATAGAGCGTGACATAGAACACGTAACAGTATCAGATATGAACACAATAAAATAATCTTTAAGTGTCAACTACCTCAATTTGGAGATTGTCTGACATACATCTTTCCGATGCGCAGTATCTTAAATTAAATTTACTCTTGCAAGCAGAAATCTGCTCCTTCACAGTCTATTCTATATGTCAAAGTATTTGCAAATATCTTGGTACGTGTCTTTGGAGAGGGCACCGAATATTTTAAAAATAGCTCTATTAAGAGCAAATTGTAAGTAGTGCCTCACGGCAGAATTTACAGGTCATGCCTCAGTCCCATAAAGCAGGATCGGCAGGCATTTACTTTTCATCAGCGCAAAAATAACCTCCTCCGACGCAACGCGTCCAATTTTTCCAAATATGCAGTTGAATGCCTTATAGAATTTGGCTTTATTAGACTGAAAAGAACATTTGAATGTAGATGAACTCTCCAAGTATACTCCTAGATACCTAGCGGACGTTACCCAGTTAACCGGGAGACCACACACCATCACGTTAGAACATGCGTTTTTGTACCTAGGTCCAAAGCGCAAGCAAGCAGATTTCTTTGCATTGACATATGCTATCGCCGTTCAGTCTGTCGTCTGTCTGTAATGTTGGTGCGCCCTACTCAGCCGGTTGAAATTTTCGGCAATTTTTCTTCGGCATCTGTTACCTTGGCCATCCATTGACATGCACTGAATATTTTACGGAGATCGTCACAGGGGAACCCCTCCGTCGGGGGGGGGGTTAAACGCAAGAGGGGTAGCGAAATTTTCTAGCCTACCTTTTTACGAATTTGATGAAACAATGAACAAGTAGAAGGGCGTTCAGTTAAGCGCATGTATTTCCCCACCGACTTTGATCTTTAACCTTGAAATCTAACACACGCGTATAGAGACAGACGACAGACAGACTTATACTAGCGCGTTTATTAAACGCTGCCGAAAACAGCAGACACATCATATCAATAACAAAACAATTATGCCGAGGCTTGTTGGTTCGTGGACTGTCACTGTGGATTTCGTAAAGTCTGTGGATTTCGATATTTAGCCGACGTCGCATTTGAGTGGATTTCGTGGACTTTGTGAATTTCGATTTTTAGGCAGTTGACTTCGTAGATTTTGTGGATTTCGCGGATTTCGTGAATTTCGATTTTTAGGCAGACCCATGATTAACAGCTTTTCTGTCTTCGTATATAGTAGTTGTAGTTTATAACTTTATATTGTAGTTGCTTGTCGTGTACTATTTCAGCTTTGATATGATGAATACAACACTAATATCATAAGTGTAAACACTTCTTAGGCCTAGTTATATTATACCACTAACTCGCTTATTACCCACGCCGGCGGCTATACAGCCGGCGTGGGTAGGGCGTTCAGTCGCGTCTGTCCGTTTGTTTGTCGGTCTGTCTGCCTGTCTGTTTGTCCGCGCTCTAAAAGGAACACGGCTTGAGCTATCAACACCAAACTTCGTACGCATATACTCTATAGTAGTCGCTCAGCGTGCATTGACCCAGAAGTCAAAAGGTCAAAGGTTGAGGTCACATGGTTACGAAAACCGTCACGGTCGCACGGTTGCTTGTGACGCGTAATGCTAAGGCCGTGTGCTGCTGCTGCCGGCATGGGTCCTTTTCTGATTCATCAGTCTGCGCATACATAACTCCCTTTTCTTTCACTCCCGGCTTAAAACCTACCTGTTTCACAAATCCTATCCCCGTTGTTTTACTTCTTCCTCCCGTACTGCATTCACGGACTGTTGCCCGGACCGTTCCTTCCTTATTTTTTTCGTTTCTGTGTCGTGCGCTAGATTAGGCTGGCCATCTCGTCAGCCTTTGGAGCGCACGTTAATCTACCATACCGTATCGTATCGTATTCGTATTGGTGTTATTCGACAGGCCACATACGATTTCCTATTAGTCTTCCGCTGCAACTAAGTCTCTATCTTGCACCGTTTCCAGGATACTATCAGTTATTTCGCAAATTTTAAACAGGTCGCGTAACCCGGAACGCATCCCTACGGGAGTATTCTGTCATCTAGCCTACGTATTAGTGCATACAGACATGCTCATCGCAATAGTTCGCACCTCTACCGGCAGGGGGACGATGTAAACAGAGCGATCAACTCTGCTTGAAACTAGGCCTAGAATATATACATATACATATTTATTTAAATCAGGCATCATGGTATGTGGCATTGCCACAATAGAGAAGGCTCGGTAAAGAGCGACAGAGGAGAAAAGGATAGACGCTGGGCTATTGGCTGGTAGCTGGGCCGTGCGCAGGCCGGGCAGACGCGACCTGGTCACGGTAGTTATTTATAGTACGCAGTTGTGGTTTTTTAGCGAACGTACTACGTTACGTTCGCTATATGCTATGAGCCGTCCGTCTGTCGTCTGTCTGTCTGTCTATCTGTCGTCTGTGACGTTGGTGCACCCTACTCAGGCGGTTGAACTTTTCGGCAATTTTTTTTCACCATACGATAGCCCAGGGACTCTACTTTTCAGGTGCCAAAAATTGTTGGTGGGGACGCCCCTTTCCCCCTGAAATTTGCGTTCAAAGTGACCCACCCCCTTTCAAATAGCGAAATTTCGACAAATATCGGCTCATAGCGCCTCGACCGTCATAGCTAGCGAAAAAAGTTCAATTAGCACCTATAGGAAGTCGACCACGCGCTTTCCAACGAGCCATAGATGAACCGTGTACGTGTACGTTACCCCTAAGTCCCCCAAAGGCTGGCACAAAAACGCGATATCGCTGTTTGTGCCAGTAAAATTCAACTTCTCTCGAAGAAAGTCTGCTACAAAGTTTCTTTGTATGAAAACTTCCTACGGCAAAGTTGTAGCTACATCATTCCCCTATCCAATGGTCCATAGATCGATTGCGGGCGACGTCCCCATCTACCAGAAATTGGCGTTCAAAGTGACGCACCC
>Ga0209780_1002005_pt1 | contig 14084 bp, 9 predicted proteins | sample WorMetexBAHAMAS2_FD_187384 | JGI IMG/M metagenome (GOLD analysis project Ga0209780, IMG submission 187384) | Marine gutless worms symbiont microbial communities from Max Planck institute for Marine Microbiology, Germany - Inanidrilus exumae... | ecosystem: Host-associated > Annelida > Digestive... | reverse complement strand
CACGTCAGCATACACCACCTAGTCAGTTTCAGCGCCATCACAGCGCTACCGATTCGCTTGCGATTTTATGCGCTTTACAAATTTATTTTAGATTAGATTAGATTAAATTTTTTCGCGGCGGAAATAGATAAGCAGTAAGCTGTAATCGGATGTTTGCATCCTCGCACGGGTGGCGACGTCTGGTGAATGCTTACGAAGTGAAGGCCTGGTGTGGTTGATTGGAGCGGTGGTGTGTTTGCTAGCTGCATAACGCGGGTCCAATTGTACGTTAACGCGTGCAAGTGGATGGCCGCAATTTGCGCTGCAGCACCACTGATTCTTGCCAATCAACTGCCACTTTCACAGGGCGGGATTCTCACCTCTGTCCGGTGGCAGATAACACTGTGTGATCCCATATGACATGTGAGTTTCCCGTAGCGGTGAAAAGCTATGTTAATGCTAAACTGCTATGCACTGTTTACTTTACTTACTTACTTACTTCCAAGATGGTAAAGCGCGCTGGTCCGTTCATCGCGTAAGCTGCGCTGTATAAGAATCCGACCTTTTACCTGTGTCATCCTCCGAGTCGACGTCGATCATCGTCTCGGGCTCCACCATCAGCAGCGCTGCATCCGGCGTGGCTCCTGGAGGCAGGCGAGACGTCACCGTCCTCAGCAGCTCGGCGGCAGCGGTGAAGCCGAGTCGATCGGCTATGGACAGAGGCGTCTGACCCGTCTGACACACCAATAAGTAAGTAAATAAGTAAGTAAAAGATTTATAAAGTGACATAATAATAAGGTGGCTCGGTACGTCTAGTGGTTTGTGACGATCGAATACCATGACGGAATGAAGAGAATTCAAGTTCGTTATCGTCTTCGTCATCGTCGTCTGAGGTAGAGCAGAGAGGGACCGCGCGACGCCCTGGGTTCGTTTAAATCTTGTTAACAGCTGCACAACTCGTACGAGAAATTGCATTTGAAAAAGCTTGGTTGGTTAGCTGGGGGGTTGGTTGGTTGGTTGGGAGATTAACGTCTTCTTCAGCACAAAAATAGGCTATATTGGTGACAAGGTCTTGGGTGGTTAAGGATGGCCAACGATATACCGGTACCTCGTTGCCTTTTTGTTTAGCGACGATCCAAAATGGGAAAGAATAGGGCAGGCGAGAGGGGGGTTAGGGGTAAGCTTACTGAGTCCTTGAATGAGGTTGAAGGTCACGCAAGGTCGACTGAAATGGCCATCAGAGAAGGACCGAACCAAGCCCACAGGTGAAATGTAGCCTACAGAAAATTTGGTGAAATTTAGTAGTGTGGTTTTCGGGATAGACAGACAAACAAACAGACAAACATACAAACAAGTTGACTGCAATACTTCCCATCCCAATCGGGAGCGAAGTAATTAAGGAAAGAGAACATTAAAAGAACTGATTGACACGGAAGGTCCGCACTGACCGAGTCCTAGTCCGTAAAGTCAGTTTTTGGGGGAACCTGCAGCCCATAATGCATCTCGCACATGGAGGAAAAGCAACACTCCACAACATGCTACAAACAAGCCTGCAATCACAAATTGCAACTTACCCCCAGTGCCGACACCTGGCGAACTCCACATTCATAAAGCTGTCTTTGATTCTGGCCCACTGGCTCCATTATGTTAAAAAATGACGTCATCCACAGAACCGGAAGTACATAACGTATTGCAAAGTCGTCAAAGAAGAACCGAGCCACGGCCACGGGTATCACGTGCAGAAAATTTGGGGAAATTTGGACTTGCGATTTACGAGATATGCAAGGGGACAAACAGACAGACAGACAGTCAGACAAACCGATCGCAATACTTTGCACCGTGTAGGAGGTGAAGTGAATATTTACAGTGCATGTGAGAGATGTCTTACATTAGTGACGATGTCGGGTGACGATCCATTTGTTAACAGGACGTTGATAACGTACACGTGACCTTGCTGCGCCGCTTGGTGCAACGGCGTGTAACCATGCTGTAATGTAAAGTCACGAAGCACAGAATTAATAATAAAGTACTACTACTGCTTGTAGACGGTTTGGCGTACTGCTAACGCGTTGGTCTCGATCAACGAGGTTAACCTACGCTAAGCCCGGTTAGTACTGTGATGGGTGACCGTGTACGGGTTTGACTCCCGGAGCGGCACTTTATTTGGATATGTAACTAGCCACCCAAATCGACTCAGCCTTCTACCCTCCGTAAGACGGTAAAATGAGTACCAGCCAAACAGCGGTGATGCGCTGCGACTAGGATGGTACTCTGGGGCTAGGATGAAGATGGTAACCGCAGCCTACCGACGGGTGGATGACTTAGTCACCTGCGGGCTGACTGCCTGTACACCGGGATCAGCTCCAGGCCCAACGCTCGGTAACGAGTATGGGAAACCTTTACCTTTTTACTACTGCTGGTACTACTACTAGTAGTCTACTACTACTACCGCTACAACTTATGGTTTGTATTAATTAGACTATTTTCCGGACCAGCTCCACGTCATGCTTGGCCTTCCGAAAGTGAACATACTCCGAAATGACCTATTCCGTGTCGAGTGGGCAGGCCCGTTGAGAGCCAGTTTGGGGACCGGGGAACTACGCTCACTCAGGGGGCCCCTGCTCGCTGCCTCACCCCCGAGGGATCGCGGGGCCCCTCCTACACTGCGGGGCCCGGGGTAGCTTACCCCCTTAAACCCATCTCGACGGCCCTGCTAGTGGGACGTAAAACCTTAACTCAATTAAGCAATAGGTCGTTTACCTTGGTGACGGTTTCCACGGACGCTCCACGATGTAGAAGATAGTCGACAACATCGGTGTGACCGAAATGACATGCAGTATGCAGTGGACTGTAGCCAGCCTGTACACACACACGCATCTCACATCAAGCACAGTGTCTTTGAATTTGTGCCGCACGACGCACGTTTATAGCGCGCCGCGTCGCTCCGTAACGCTGTGTATAATTCAATGTGCGAGTTGTAGAAATAGAGCAAGGGGATCAAGAGAGTTTTTCTGTCTGAGGCCCGAAGTCCTTTCAGTCTTAATAACGTAGCAGAATAAACCGTCTAGCGACCTCAAAATATACAGGAAAATCGTTACACAGGCTGAGCGCTTCTACAGACTCTTGCTGGTAGAAGGAGGATGACGTAATGCGACACCAACCAGTCGGCAGCATTGCGGCCGGCTGCCGCAGTCCCCTTGTCGCAGTTATTGATGTTTTGCTGCGTAAACCCCGCAGCACTGACTCCCAATGCTTTTCAATGAGCCAAACAACCAGCAAAATTGTCCCTTACCGTGGGGGATCTTCACCCTCATCTAATACATGGATTCCTTGGGCCAACCCCAGTCAGTCCCCCAAACGGCATCTCGATCGGTTCAGCCGTTTTTTCAAGGCTCACGAACCTGACCAACGGAAGGCCAACCAAACAGACATACAGATCACGATACTCCGTCTGTAGCAATAGGCCGCATCCAGCTACTGCTGGGACGTATGACACGACAATCAAACAAATATATGTCGGTCTTCCTTATTGTCGGGCCGAAATGTACGCTCGCCGCGTCGCATGCTGCCCCCTGGTGAGTCACGGTGAGCATAGATGTTAAAAACATTAATTTGCAAATTAAAAACATAAAAACGTGTTTTTTCACAAACATTTTAAAAGACATGCATAAAAAACATCAAACTACCATATCCTTTCAAGTAAGAACATGAGTTCGGTTTCAGTCACACAGTTACACTGGAGACATGACAGGTTATTTGAATAGAACTAAATTACAACCAAAAAGTGCTCACCGCAATTTTCCGAAATGAATTGCATCATATTTGCAATTTTGTGTGCGGATGTTTTCAAAACAAAAAGCAAAAAGCAGTGCAATGAAAAAGACACATAAAACATTAAAAAATAAAAAACATAAAAACATGTTTTTTAAACTTTTATTTAAAAAACATAAAAAACATTTTTACATCTATGACGGTGAGTATGCCGATGGGACCAGTGTAGGTCAATAATGCTTCGGCGCTATCGGCTCTCTCGGACAACCTGTACCAGCCTAGTAGGTCCTAGGCCTACCGGAGGATAGCCGGCAGATACGTTCCGATTGATTACCAATATGACTATCTTAGCGCACCGAGTTCTACAGACCATGATGTGATTACAATATGTAGGAGTAAGTAAACAAATTAAGGTGAGAAGAACGGAAAAATGCATCGGCGCGGAACTGAACAGCTGAATCTGTAGAGGACTGTGATGACATGGTATCGTATACGGCGACATAGCAGGGCAATACGATACGATACGATACGATACGGTAGATTAACGTGCGCTCAAAAGCTGACGAGATGGCCAGCTTAATCCAGCGCTCGGCTAAGCCCAGAAACGAAAAGATAAGGAAAAATAAAATCAAAAATCGAATAGCACAGAAGAAGCAAATTCTGGGGGCTGCAAATAAATCCAAAATAAGAGCATAATATGCAACAAACTTGTCTAGTAGTTGACTTGACTTGGGACAGACAGACTGGCGGATAGACGGACGGACGCCAGACCGTTACATTACGCTTTCCGCCAGACGCGGCCAGCGTTATAACTGCTCGTTTGCCGGCAACCGTCTGCAAGCTAGAGCGGGTTGACTTACCTTGGTGGTCGCGTCGACGCTGGCTCGCCCGGTCTCGACAAGAGTCCGGGCTACTGGCAGGTGGTCTTCCTGCGCGGCTAGATGCAGCGCCGTGAGACCGTTGTATGACCGACGGCTGGCAGGTGCGCCGCGCTGCAGCAGCAGTGACGTCATGTGCACGTGACCTTCCTCGGCGGCAATGTGCAGCGGCGAGAATCCGCCCTGCGCAACAGCGACAACGCATTTCAGCATCACATACATCTCTTTCAGATTAATGACCTGTTGGCACTACTATCCCATCAGTACTTTCTCGCTGTTGGAAGGGCAACCGGCCTGTCAGAAACATGCTCCCCACAAATCCCAAAGGTTTACCTTTGGAAGATCAACTCTAACCCGAAGTAACTGTGTAAAATTGAGTCAGCTAAACAGAAAAAATATAAGAAGTCAGCACTCACAAGAGTGCAAAAACCCACGCAAGCAATGTTTTATTTGCCTCGTGACCTTGACCTTCGACCTTTTGACCCCAAAAATAAATGGATTTCCTGGACTCATGATGGAACATTTTCTACATCAAGTTTGGTTATCAAATCTGCATCGGTTTTTGAGATATCATGCGAGAAAAACCAGAAAGACAAAAAAACGAACACATACAGGCGTAAACGCCGCTGAAAAACCTACCACGCGACCGTCGGCGTGGGTAATTAGTTAGTATTCAGTAATAGTTACTAGTAATTGGTAATTAGTAGCAGTAGTAGACATGCTCACACAACAGTGTTGCGTGGACAACTGGACATGATGCTGGAGAGAAAAACAGGACATCCAAAACTGTACATTCCCTCTCGGCTTTTGTCTACTCAGCCTATTTCCCCCAGATACCACATGTTATAGGACAGACCCTGAAAGTCAACCGGAGGAAAAGCTTTCGGGTTAGCGGGAGCGGGATTTCCATAGGCCGGATATCATTTCTGTCGCTTAAGCGTTACAGCATCGCCGGAGTAATCCGACGCAAAATAACACTGGTTGGACATCATAAAAAAAGTGGTCGGTACGACCTCGAGTGGGGGCATTTCTAGTTAAAACGTTCTTTCGGTTGTTCATTACACACGCCGACGGCAGCTAGGGTTTTCAGCGGCGTCTGTGTCTGTCTGTCTGTCTGTCTATCTATCTCAAAAACTGCTACAGCTTGGATCACCAAACTTGACACATAAATATTCCACCACAAGTCTTGAGAATCCATTCATTTTGGGGTCAAAAGGTCAAAGAATAAGGTCACAGGGCACAAAAAACATTCCGGCGTGGGTAACGGCGCCATTATGAGTGTTGGCTTCTTTTAGTTTGTGTTGTCATCTTTTCGTCAATGGAATTAAAGGAAACCCGTTTGACGCCAATCCAACAGCTGTACCGACAGCTGGAACAACTGTCAACCGTGTAAACGATCCGCTAGCTGTAAGACGACAGACAGACGATGAGGTAATCGCAGTGACGTTTATGATGGACATGTGGCAAATGCTTAGCTAGCCGTGTCTGAGCTGCAAGCCGAACAGACAGTCGGCGCGCAGTAAGTCGGCGCTAGGCGCGAAACTGAACGGGGCCTACATAGACGACGCAAAACAACAAGGCAATAAGATCTATGAACAACTGTCGAAATATAGGTCTCGCTCGCAGCACAGAATCAAACGAACGGACTGATCTGACGATAGAACGATCGTGTTTATGTCGAAGTGTAAGAAGAGAGAGCATTTATCAAAGACCGCCATACGCTCTTCACGACGGTTCAAAACTCAGGTACGATCCAGAGGAAAAGAGGGGGGGCATCTCACTGTAAACTCCAGTTGCCAGGAAGATCGAGACACGACCACAGGCAGAAAGTACAGAAAATTTCGTGAAATTTGGACATGTGATTTTCAGATATGCGAGTGGCAGACATACAAAGAGACAGACAGACACACAGATACGCTCATCGCAATACTTCGCACTCCTACCGCACACAAAATAAAAATCGGTTGAATTGAATGATATTGCCCTATTTCAAGATCAGAGAGCTCTAAATCTGTTTGCAGCTGGGATTCCGCCCGGGAACCCGCTGGCAGAGCTTATGACGCTCTCCACGCCACCTAGTGGAATGGTAAGGGGATGTCCATCGCCACCCTCCCACAATGGCCGCCAATATCTAAGAGATTCTCCCGAAGTCAATGTGAATAGAACGAGACTAAGACTAAGACATAATATTTGTATAGCGCCTTGTAATGAGTGCGATACTCACCTCGCTTAGGAATGGCACGTGTTAACGATGGATCACAGTTTTACCTGCTACCCACACGTTTATCCATGTATTGGCGTGGAGGCGCTGCGGTAGGGCGTTGGACTTGCGACTGACAGGTCGCCGTTTCAAATCACAGCCGGTCCGCTGAACTCAGCCTTGCATCTCTCCAAAGTCGCTAAACCGAGTACCTGCTTTGGCTAGGGGTAAAGGCGGGATTCTCACCTCTGCCGGGTGGAAGGTAACACTGTGTGATCCCATATGGCATGTGAGTTTCCCGTAGCGATGAGGCAGAGTTGTTTGGACACCGTTTACTCCCCATCCGCAGCAAATCACCGCATTTTGGCCGGCACTCGTTTCCCGTTCCACAGAGGGTAGGAGACTGAGTTGGCCTGGGTGGCTAGTTACATACCGAGATGGTATGGCCGCCCGAATAAACACTGCAATACCACGCCATATCAAGATCATGCAATATAGCAACTCAAAAGAAACACGAAGCGAACCTTTGACAGGGCGCTGACATCTGTCTTCTGGTCCAGCAGCAATTGAGCGATTTCGAGCTCGTTCCTTCTGGCCGCGATGTGCAGAGGTGTATATCCGTTCTGTAACATCAAAAGTAAACAACCTAATTCATCTAAAACGAATAACGAACAAGAATTCACAACCACTGCAGTACGTTGACAGCAACTGATCAGTTATCGATCATTTAATCAATTGGTTGGTTGCATTGCACAGTGGTAGAACGTTGGTCTTTGACCGGCGAACTTTCCCTATCCTGCGAGCTCGACCTGCAGCTGATGGATGACCACTTATGTGGGTAAACCGTCCGCTACAGGTCAGCCAACTAGGCCACCGCAGCCCCAATCAACCACACCAGGCCTTCACCCCGTTAGCATTCACCAGATTGCGCCACCCGAGCAAGGTAGCACACATCTGATTACAGCTTACTACTCATCTATCGACCTAGAAGACTATCATGCTTCAGTGCTATTACACTGTTGGTTGGGTCATCTGACCTGTGAAATTGTCTCCGAAATGACCTATAATGTGTCGAGTGGGACGTTAAACCTACAATACCATATCACACCTGTCAGTAATTAGTTCAAGTAGACAGGTAAGAAGGTAATCTACCTGTGCAGGTGAGCACGGAGAAGCGTGGTGTTGGAGTAGTACTCGGACGACGTTGAAGTTGCCGTAGTGTGTCGCGACATGTAGCGGCGTCAGTCCGTTCTTTGCCACCGCATCAACGTTCACGTCACGCTGCAGCAGCAGCCGGCGCGCAATCTCCGTGCTGCCGTACTTCGCCGCCAGGTGTAAAGGTGTGTAGCCTTTCTGTAGCGCCATCGTCACAAGCCGGTCAATATTTCAATTTCAATTCATATCCAGATCGCATCAGTTTAAAAAAAATAAAAATAAAACACAATAATAAAAACAGACGACGTGACCTGAATGGCGCGTACAGGGCACAAAGCCACTAATGTACAGCCATATTAACAACCATAATATACACACATACAACTGTTAGATGACAAAAGTCATAAAACCACGATTTGCCAAGTATGACGACACCTTAATTAGCTCGTAGCGTTTGTAGTGCCGTACTATTGCTAATCGGTTTTTGTTTTTAGTTTTTTTCTTAATTTTTTTATTACCTTTATTCACCACAAATGGTAGTAATAATATACAACAAAATACACAATTGAAAATGACTTAACTAAGAAAAGAAATAAAGAAAAGAAAGAAAGAAAATATTTAAAAAAACACACAAACAAATGGCATGTGCTTATCTAAATTGGTAATGTTTCTGTGCCGTGCGCTAGACTAAGCTGGCCACTTAGTCAGCTTTTGAGCGCACGTAAATATATCGTATCGTATCGTATCGTAACCCTTAATTCATAGGAAAACTGTCATCGATAGAGGATGGAGGTCAGACCGGGCCTTTTCTGGTTTTAGCGCTTCATATATTTGTCACTTACTTGCTTACTTAAACACTTACCAACTTACTTACAGCCCCGGAACCCACATTGGGCCAATAACTAATTTAATAACAATTATAATAACATTACGTAAAATACACAAATGAGCAAGCAAATGCAAAAGTATCTTCCAAAAAGTATACTCAAAAAGTATCTTGAAGATTGCATCTTCAGTAGGGTTATGACGATATCACATCGTACTGTCGCATCGGTCGATAGTCAAACTATCGGACAACAATCGTACCCGACAGTTTCTGGACGACTCTGAATTTCTGTTGTGAATTTGTGAACTGCTGAACTGAAAGCTGAGATATTTAAGATATTTTCTGTTGCAGAAGTCGTGTTGTGAAATTCTGACTGAAGCAGGCTATTGAATTCGCAATTATTGCTCTTGTATAAACATTGCTGCTTGAAAAAGATGCTCTCAAAACTATCGCATCATCATCATCGCATCAGACAATTGTCTTGACCTATACTATCGACTGTCCGACTATCGAATTTCTGCGCTATCGTCATTTTGTCGGCTGTATTGCACAGCGGTAGAACGCTGGTCTGTGACCGGCGAACTTTCCATGTCCCACGCTCGATCTGTAGCTGATGGGTGACCACTTATGTGGGTAAGCCATCCGCTACAAGATCAACCAACTAGGCCAACTTAGCCTTTGATCCTTTCCATGTCTATAGATGAGCAGTAAGCTAATCCAGATGTGCGCTACCTTGCTCGGGCGACGCCATCTGGTGAATGCTTACGAAATGCATGCAGAATGACTCATTCCATTCGTGGATAAACGTGTGGGTGGCAGGTAAAACTGTGTGAACCCCGTGCCATTCAGCCAGGTTGTCACGCCGCTGGTCACTGTTCGTTGAGTGTAAGCGTTAGACAGTCTGCATTTAATTTCATTTCATTTTAACCCTAATCTCCGGAATACTTTTCAAAAGTTATCCTGCACAACGCTGTTGTCGAGGAATCATCACGCAGGAGACGTGCCTTGGTGGTGGGGGAGCTGGCGACGCCGCGTTCCAGCAGCAGGTGCGCGAGATCGTCGTGACCCTCCTTGGCGGCGATGTGCAGCGGACTGTAGAGATCGGAAGTGACGGCGTCGACGGCGGCACCGCGCGAGATGAGTAGGTCGACAGTCGCCACGTCGCCAACACGCGACGCCACGTGGAGTGCCGTCTGATTATCCTTCAACCAGTACAATAAGTAAGTAAGTAAGTAAGTAAGTAAGTAAGTTTATTAAAAATCCATATGACAAGCGCACATGTTTACATAGAGTGAACTTAAAACACCACGAAAAAAATTAAATAAAAGCATAAAATACATAGACATAGGCACACATAAAACACATGAAATATTAGACGTAATCAAAACCTAAGCGAGCAATAAAGTGGCGTAGTACGCAGTGATGGGCAAATCACAAGTCAAATCACATTCCCAAATCACAAATCATTTAACCCAAATCACAAATCAAATCAAATCACGATGTCAATCCAAAAAAAAATCTCGATTTAAAAAATTTAAATTAATTTACCAACGAATAAAAGCCATCTAATTCAAAAAGTTCAGTGAAAATAGTCTATTCACACTACAAATACCTACAGTGGCATTCTAATAGGCTAATGATTATGATTCGAGTCTACAGTGTATAATGAAAATTTAATGTCATCATAAGAAGTTACTCATTGTCCCAAGTGACTAGAATTTGCGATTTGGTCAAATCACAAATCAAACCATAGAAGTTCAAATCAAATTCAAATCAAATCAAAGGTTTCCAAATCAAATCTTTTTTTACTCAAATCAAATCATCACATGTGATTCAATCACGATTTAAATCAAATCATGATTTGATTTTGCCCATCACCGACAGTACGCTCATTACACATGTTTATTTCGTCATCAAGACAGCAATACAACACAAGAAGTAATAAGATAATAAAACAAAACAAAAGATAATAATAAATAACCATCGGCCTAGTTACAGTTACATGACATGGTTATTTGGCACAACAAATTGTCAAGGTGTTGATAACCATCAAAAAACTTCTGCCTTCGCTTCATCAACATCGTATCAATATCATTAGAGTTAAATCACTAACGTCGAAGGTGGTGGCGTCGATTTTGTCGGCGGCGGTGGCGTCGAGAACCAGCTTCGTGACGTATGGCTGACCACAGCGCACCGCGTAGTGCAGAGCCGTCTCGCCGCGTGACGTCACGGCGCTGACGTCACACCGCTGCCTCAGCAGCTCCGACACGACGTCGGCGTGGCCCATGAACGCGCCGATGTGAAGCGGTGTCAGACCGGACTGAACACAGACCACAGCCGGAAATAAATTAGCCCCGTACGGGACTGGCGCTCGACTCCTACTTACTGCCAACTTCAAAGTCACGTGACACAAAAACTAGGACAAAAATCAAAACTCCGGCCCCGATAAGCTTTAGGTATAGTGCCGTAATTTAAGAATCCGTGGTCATTTGCCAGCCCCATTATAAATGGGGGAGGAGATAGCTTTTGAAAATGGCCGAATTTCAAAACTTTCAAGGGCTCATGACCTTCACCTTGACCTTGGATCGGGTCATACTGCATACCATCATGCATTACTCATCGACCTCTACCTACACGCCAAATTTCATTAAAATCGAAGAAACTTTTTGTGGACGGAGGGACGGACGGACGTAAAGACATACAGGCGGACGGACATTTGAGACACACTTTATTAGGTCGACTCGGAACTAAAAACGTTTACTGCCTTTCTTATTACCAGAGATGTTAAACGAGGCCAGATGCTCGAGACCAAGGCCAAAGCCAAATTTTTGGCCTCGAGGGCAGTCTGGCTTCGAGGCTTTTACATCACTGGTGTCGGATAGAACCGGACATATGATGCACTCCACATCCTAAGTTCTCAACACGTGCATCAGTAAATAAGTAAGATGAGTGTGAAAGTGTATAATAAATGCTTGAGTATAGCACATAGTAAGTAAATATACTAGCAAGGAAATAGATCATGGTGTTAAATTTTGATTCTACGCCGAGACCAAAACCTTAAGGCCGAGGCCACAGTGTTTCGAGGCCTGGCCTTGAGGCTTTAACATCACTGCTTATTACGCTCGCAGAATCTAGCGGTAAGCGTAGTGTGGCGGTCTGGCGTCCGTCCGTCTGTCTGTCTGTCTGTCCCGTCTTATTTTCTAATGTCAATAGATAGGTTGATAGTGACGTAATTTCTTCATTCCTATCTATGCAAGCTGTCTTGGCCGCCATGATGTAGGGCGAAAACATGTAAACATTTTGCAGCACTTACTGTCAGATCGAAGTTCTAAGCTTTTCTTAAACCGACCGATTCAATTTTATTTAAACAATGTGTGGCCCTAACAGGACGTAACCGTACTGGCCCGCCGTGCAGTGTCGGCCACCCGACAGCCCACGCGCCCGGCGGCCGGCCCGCTCGCCTGCCTGCAGCGTTACAGACGACGACAGACAACGACGACAGACGACAGCAAGCAAAACAATACTGGCCCAATAGGCGGGCCAGTAATAACGTGACAAATCTTCGCAAGTTAACTTTTCACAATGCAATACATCCCCACAACAAGGAGACCGTATCGTGACCATAGATTACTGTGACGTCACTTCACCCTATGCATAGAGCGCGCGGCACATACTCAACGTGACGCTCTGGATACGTCACCAGAGATTTCTGCCATTGAAAATGGTCTATTGCCACAGTTCTACAGAGTAACGGTTAACATTTCACAACGACAGCTCTTCGTAGAGAAACATCAAATATACCTCGGTCGTTGTATTTATTGAAGCGCCGTAAGATAACAGTAGCTGGACTACTGCAACGCGGTTCTTTTTGCACGCAACGTGCAACGCCGTGAAACCGTTCTAGCACACAACACCGTTATTGTAAGTTTACAACTATTCATTAGTTAAATTACGTATTTTGCTGTAAATCTGCTAATAATGTCAAATTATACTATTATAAACACGAAAGGAGAGCAACAGATGTCTGGTACAACATCGTTCTATACAAGTACTAGAAGCCCATATTCAGTAGCATAAAACTAAAAATAATACTAAAACAGTGACATCTAGAGATAATATGCGACCGACCGTCTGTCACAAGCCGGAGTTCTATCAAAAAGGCGACACACATTATCATGCAAACCCATATGATAGCCCAGAGATTCTAGTTTTCGGATGCAAAAGATCTTACAGTCATCTCAAAGGAGACACAAATACAGGCGAGATACGTCAAAATCGGAGATTTTCGACCTCGCTATGTCTCGGAAACGGTGCCATATACGGACATAGTTATTCTCCACAAACTTGGTGTACAAATTAAGCATGATCATGACAAAGTACCCCAAAAGGAGGCGTATTCAGGCTCACGCGACATGTTTATGTTTTCGGAAATAAATGACAATATCTCGCAAACGGTTCGAGATAGACGTATAGTTATGGTGAAACACTATCAGGTACTTATATGTAGTCTATTGAATGACGTCAATATAAATGACCTCTAGTGACCTTGAAGGTCACTTCAACTGTTTAAAACCTCTCTAAATCTTACACCGCGGAAAAGATGGCATGTATTATCTATAGGATATGTTAACACACCAACTGGAAACTGTACGTAACCTACAATTGTAATGGCCATATCGAAAATGAAATGACTGAAAAAAGTAAGTTGGTCGGAACACGTGAAAATGAAGCAGTATTGCAGAAGACAGGGGAAGACAGAGTATTAATTAGCACAATAAGGAAAAAACAAAGTAACTGATATGGCGCAGACGACAAGAAGATTCGCTTATAAGACGAGTGTAGGGTAAGAAAGCAGCAGGTAGAAAAGAGAATAACTATGTCGGATTGGTTGACGGACGAACAAAGCGAAATCGCATAGCAAAAAATCAAGGAAAAAGCCCGAAGAGATGGGTAAAGATACTGGAATCTCAGACCTGCCTATGGGCAGAACATCGAAGAAGTATATTATGATCGTAACAAGACACAACGTACCAGCGCCCTGGCATCGACGTTGCATGTGTGATCGAGTAGTACCCTAGCGGACTCCGTGCTGCCACAGTGAGCGCTAATGTGAAGCGCCGTCAAAGAGTCCTGACCGGCAACAACAAACAGAATTTCAAATCAATCATTTCATTTCAATCAATCAACAAGATGCGATCGGAGGCGGCAGACTTCGCACCCCGGTGCCGCCGCCTGACAAACTCGTGGAAACATACGTGTCGTAGGGATCTCTGAT
>Ga0209780_1002004_pt1 | contig 14085 bp, 10 predicted proteins | sample WorMetexBAHAMAS2_FD_187384 | JGI IMG/M metagenome (GOLD analysis project Ga0209780, IMG submission 187384) | Marine gutless worms symbiont microbial communities from Max Planck institute for Marine Microbiology, Germany - Inanidrilus exumae... | ecosystem: Host-associated > Annelida > Digestive... | reverse complement strand
AATTAATGCATGTTCAATGGGGGGGGGGGTTTGAACCCCTCTAACCCCCTCTCTGCATACGCCACTGGAACTAAGAACTTCATTATTGACATACACTACAATTCATTTGTGACCTGTAAGTCATAAAAACTCATCACGGACACATCACAGTGTCACTACAGCTAATTCCCTGGCTTCCTTCAAAAGACAATTAAAGACATTTCTTTTCACTAAGTCGTTCCTGTGTACAGTGTCCTAGAAGCACTTTTGCTCATGCCACGTTAATCTGTACGTTTCTAACTAACTAACTAACATTTTCTGTTACAGTTACAGCAGATGTTGTGTCTGACAGGCCACTGATAAACATGCACGCTTTCAGTCATTTTGTACAGCTTTTGATAAACTTTGACAACAAAATTTTGTGGCGTTCGTTCGTTTCTGCAAGCAGAGGCCCAGCCTACTCTGGACCTCAGCACTGAGACTATATAGCGGTCCAGTGCGCTTGCCCAGGGAGAGGAAGGGAATTGGTAGGTGTGTACGATGTGTGTTAGCGACGTGTGGTGAAGGCGGGTTAAGTAGGAGTGAGCACCTTGACGGGTACTTCTACATCTCAATAGCTCGCCCCTTCTAGACGTGGCCTACTATCTGGCTTAGCGCTGACTGGCACCGTATATTGCGCCAGCCGACGGCCAGCCAAGTCATTTACTTCGACTCACGCCAGCGCAGCAGGCAGACTTGACACTGCTAGATCAAGGTGCCTGCAACGGTCACAGTTTATAGAAGACACCGTCGAACCCTCTTTTTCCTGCCTGGGATTATCTCCGTGTTCATCATGTGTAGGAATTATTTGAAATAATTCTTTGGTAGGACACGCCTGGGCTGACGTTTGAACCCCAGCCACTGAGCGCGCCACGCTCTATTGCACACGGCGCAATAGAGTGCATAGACCACTGGGTCACGTGGGCAGGTCAACGTTTTGTGGCAGATGCTCCCAAACCATCCCAGTATGTCTTTCCCTACATCAATGTTTTTATTCATCTTCTGATAGGCCTGACTGCAGCATGGCTCACCAGTTACAATAACGAACTGGCATCATGTCACTGTCTTGTAACTGATGGCCAACAGTCTTTCTCAATATACCATCAGTTTGGTTTCCTTCAGCCAGTGTCGTGGGTGAGACAGCAAACATTTTGATAATATTACAGAAAGACTTTTGCATTTGAAAGTGCGAAGTTTTGAAGGTGACGAAGAAAATCAGTAGTCATGCACAGATATGTAGGGGCGCAGAGAGCTAACGCAGGCTCTGTGACAATTAGCTCTTCTGGGCCTCTTCACAGTCCATACTCAAATGCCCGTCTCTGATGCCCCCATTACTAAACATCAAAAGTGATAACTACTCCCAATGTAAATGGTAGGCCTACATAATAGCATATGGTGAAAAAATGCTCATAGAACTACTGCTAAACACAAATATAATGTTCAAAATATTAATGCTCAGTTGCAGCCGGGTCCTTTGACCCCGGGTCCCTGGACGACCTCCACTGTCCCCCATCTCGGCGTCAATGCAGATATGACAACTGATGAAAAGCATAATATATTTAATTAAAAAATTAATGAAATATTAGCAAGTAACAAGGGTATTTTTTGCATACAGTGTTCACTGGTACTCTAGTTACACACTTTAGGAGCTATACAAAAATTCAGGCCTACAGCATTTCAAATAATGGACCGTCAACAACAACAATAACACGTTTAACAAACAATCTGGCCGATACTGTACCAGAAAAAAACATTCATTCATTCATTCACACCCTGTCTTTGTGGTTATTATACAACATCATTAATTAACTCTCTCCATTTACTATGGTCCACAGCATCCTCTTTGTTTAGTAGTCATGTCTGACAGTCAACCTCTCTCAAGATCTTCTTTGGTCTACTTCTAAGCCTTACACCTCCACTTCATAATCCATGCATTTTCAGCCAATCATTCTTTTCCATAATTGAAACATGTCTGTGCTATCTCGACATATTCACTGTAGCACTGTAATTATATCATCTGTTCCTAGTCTCTCTCTCAACTCATTATGTGTCAACCTATCTGTTACTTTAAATGTGTCACAGTCTGGACTGTGAGTGACAGATATAATTACTGTCCATCATTGGCAGGTGTTGGTAGAAACTCGATACAGTGGCATGCAATATACAATTTTGCACACAACTTTTGCATCCCTATCATAAGAAGGAGTAAGTTCTTATTCATTAGAAGAAACATAAGTTGCCTAATTTATTCCATCCTTTTCATACTCGGCCATGATCCATGGCTGCATCAGCATATCCACCTGCGCTCAACATTTAACCCAAATAGATGAACTTATCCACTAACTCCAGACTTGCACCTCCATCACCACTATCCACACTGGTCCTAGTTGTACTGTGCAGCCTTTACACACAAAAGACTTGATTGCTTTGGCCATGCTATCCTTTATATCACTACACTTCTTGTGCACATATTTCTGACAATTAGCTCACCGTTGCACTGTATCAAGTTTCTACCAACACCTGCAAATGACGGACAGTTATATCTGACAATACTCGATAGCATGTACAGATGCAAACATATAATAAGAGTGATGTAACATTAAGATATATAATAACAATAATAACAACACTGTTAGAGTATTCATAGCCAAGTATTCTCAAAAATGTTCTCGAAACAGATGGAAGTGTGGATTATGGCAATAGAATTAAGTGTGCTAACTGACTTGCTCTCGTGGCCTGCAATGATCATCTGGAAAACACCAACACATGCTCCACGCTTTCCTTCCCAGTACTCAGGATTTGGATCTAATCTCTCCAAGACATCAAAGGCTTTTGCAGCATAGTAGAACAAGCCCATCTGTTACAGAAACCAAAACAGCAATGTTACACTACTGAAACATAGTGTTCAGCACAGTAAATAAGGATTAAAAATGTATTTATCCAGACGTTTATTTATCCAGATGTTTAAGGTTGATGAACACAGAGAAACATAGTCGGTAAGCACTTAAAACCACTGTCTGTAAATAAGGAATATGTAGTGCTTCACAGCAAATGGAAAAGATTAACGAAGGATGACCAGAAAGTGAAGATGACAAGTAAGAGTGGTACTGACGTAGCTCACGGGGTTGTCTAGAACACACATACTAAGATGAGTGTTTTTAACATTATTAAAATTAGTAAAGAGTAAAAATCACAATAGTTATGCCAGTAATATGTTAATAATAATAATAATAACGTTAACAAACAATACTGATTCAATACTCATGCACTACACACTTTGTAGCAGTCATTTGCAATAACTTGCAGTAAGCTGAAAGATTCGCTCGATGTCTCCATTTTGAGGTACAGTTCCCACGCCTCCCTTGGCTTACGATTCATAATGTCTGCCACACAGCAGCAAACCAAACATCAGAAAACTACGAATAATTGCAACAATGTTGATAAGACTGGAACGAAAATAAACAAGTGTCCAAAGAAATTTGGCAAGAGGCCACGTCACCATCTTGTTACCCCTCATGGTGGCAAATGCATTTGTCCATTTGCCAGTGGCAGCAGGCGAACAATGCACAATGCACTCATGTAGGTACGTTACGACTTATCATGGGCCGGCACAAGTAACCCCCAAAAGACCCATTTTCTGTGGGGGATCTGGATCCCTGTCTAATAAATGGCTCCCTGGACCCAAATGGCACCTCGATCGGTTCAGCCGCTTTTGTACAGCTCACCTGTATGCCCAAAACATACAGAGACACACTCACCGGACTACTTGCAATATGTGTAGCACTAGGTCACATCTTAAATGGCAGTTTGTACTGTAAGTTGACAAACTGGTCACATGCTTTGAACACAGGGCCACATTTCAATACATAATACAAATCAACAAGAAAGCACTTGCAGAACCTGACCAGATTGTTAATCTACGAGGCACAAATCTGACAGCAGCTGATTCACACAAGGCAGTGAAAGCACTACATTCATAGCAAAACGTGAAATGAAACCCACTTACAGCAGCGAGCTAGCCAGCTCTGATAAACGTAGTCATTACGCAACTTCTCGTTTTGAATCTGCAGGAAAACCTGTGACAAGCATTAACACTACTGCAAAAGACATTATTACATAGTAAAATGTCATTGTTCATAATAGGAAATGGACGAAAACACTCTCATTAAACACTTCCAGTCGACAGGAAGTATTAAGACTATTCCATAATTATGATGCTGTAGTATAAAATTATTATCACAGTGAAATATTTACGGAAAAAGTAAGATCATCAGGTAAGAGTTAAGTTAAAACATGTAGGTGTTAAACAGTGTTTGGTGTAGAGGCAAGAACTCAGGTTTAGTAAAAAAAGGTGAGGAGTTACTGTCACCCCAGAAAATAGAGACTGCACCATTAGCACATCCAACCTAAACAGTCTGAAATACCATTGACTGAGGCTCTGAGTAAAGGACCGAGGTTTCTACTGCGCTTGCAACTGGTTTTAATGAACAAAATTAGCACAACCAGTGTTGTATAAATTATTTTTCAAAAACTACTTACTTTGCTATTGACAAATATAATATTTTTGTTCGAAATAAAAATACAAAATACTCTTCAGTAACAGAAAAGTGACTTGCAGTGCAAGAATAAGTTCAACTAAATTCACCCCTCCCCGCACCCTGTTGCCCTCGGCGCCTCAATCTTCGCGCCTACAGCGCTCGTCTCGACTCGCGATCGACCTCAGCGCCTACGGTACCTCAGTCCCAGGCGCCTCCCTTCACCCCCCTAGCTACACCTTCTGGATCCGCCCCTGATTTCAATTATATGTATTTCAATACTGTAACTGTACAATGCCAAACACAACTGACAAAGAGAAATCAGCTGTGACACTAGCAATATGTACTACCACAGCCGTAGATAATTCACCTCCTCTGCCTCTTTGTAGTCTCCGATTGAAGCCTTGGCCTGACCGTAGTTGTAGTTAAACGTGTCGTCATTGTAGAAGTAGCTCTATTGACAATTACACGTAGTAACACATCAGAAAACAATGACTGACCAAAGCACACAAAATGAAGTACAGTGGTATTACTGATGGTGAACACAAGAGTTGGCGAGGGAAGAGCAATCATTGCTGTGTGCATGTTCGTCTGTTTGTATGTATGTTTGTCGGTACAACTAAATGGAAAACCTTTACTCACACTGTGTTAAGATTTGGTATAATATCAGCCATCTCCATCCAATAAATAATTTTGGGAATCATAACATAACATAGATATCAAGGCTTCCAAATACAAAAATAAATTAAATGCAATGAAATGGATATGCCTGATCATATTCGCATCAAAAATGGTACAACTAACACAAACAACTGAGGTGTGACAGCAAACGTTTTACACGAGTAACAGTAATTACCCTGATTGAGTTAAGGTAGATCAGGACATCATCAAACTGTCTCAGTAGAAAGAAGCATGATGCCATGCACTGACGGCCTGGTATTGTATCTGCATCACATCAGTCAAGCAAGTAACATGACACAGTGTTTAACGATTACTCAAAAATACACGGAAAGCCAGTGATTAGCCAGCCTTTAGTGCAATAACCAGTTAAAAACAGAATTAACATAAACAACCAACAGCTAACACACACTGTTCTGTATAACGGCCTCAAAACGGTTGTGTGTGTGTGTGCATCAGTATGTCGTGGTGCCATTTTGAAGCCACCCTGTAAAATGTACATACAGAACGCTAGCAGTCAAGTAAGTCAATGCAACTTACCACACTCGCTTGCTGAACTACCAACCAACTGAAAATACTGCTGAGCGATCTTTGAGTGCTCTTTCTGCATAAATACACACAGCCAGTCCTATGCTGTGTAAACATGCAAACAGTTTATACAATATGTCTAGTAACAGCATCTACTGTACATATAACCTGCAGAGCATCATACACATAAAACTATTATATGCAAACAAGTACATTGGCAAAATGAAAGTCAGTCAGTGCAGTTGGGTCATAATAGCCTGAAATGTTAAATTACTGCTAGTCAGTGATTAATATGCTATATTCTGGTGTTCAGTAAATGTTTGCATCATTGAATCATCTGGCTTAGTACCACGTATGCCACAGCATCAGGCCTAATAGCTGCTAGCTGTCAATCCAGTCTAGCTGGAATACATATCATCCTTGGAACTTATCCTTGCCAATAAATATTCTTTCTGTCAACAAGAAACGTGACATTTCTTCATGTGCAACACACATGTGTGTAATGTACAATATGAACTGTAAAGCAGCAAATAACAGAAGTTGTAACACACTATGCCATGCTCCTGGCCAATAAGTGCATTGACAACGCCTTTCAAAATGTATTCTTGTGGTGTGGTTGGCTCCACATCTGTCATCAATCTGTTTGCTTCTGTTATATCATCTGAAAAATATAAAACACTTAAAATCAGAGTACTGTCAACTGCCAAGATCTTATAAAACAAAAAATGTAACTGATACAAAAACATAATTGAGCATTGGAAACCTATCATTCCCACTAAAATTATTCTATGTTCTAAACTGCAAAAATGTATGCATATACAATGACTGTGTTATGCAAACGGTCCTGTCATCTAAGCAAATAAGACCACAGCCTGCTAAGTAAAAGCAATTTGCTCGTCAGTCAATTTTGAGACTACAGAACTGCAAACATGGCAAATGTCCCAGTGTCACAGTCAATGTATACAAGCCTGATGCAAAACAATGCATCATAACACTAGACAGACAGGCAACATCCTCATTCTAAACTGATATGCAGCGGAAGGAAAATAAATTTACTATAATACAAAAACATAACATATTCTCATCCTGCACAGACAGCAACGTCATTCAGGCTTCAGTGCCAAAGCGCAAGCTGAAAACTTATCTGTTAATATCTCATTCTAATTGGCTTTTATCACTTACTTTTTAGTCAACATTGTAATGCCATTCCGTTTTTGTTGTAGGCTGGGCACTAAACTAACCACTATTGTACTGTATTGTAAAGCCCCATCGTTTTGGGCCCAATGCCCCTTCAGCCAGAGACTCAAAAGACTGTTTAGTAGACGTTGTGTCACGGGACCACCTTAGTCATTACCATACAACCATACTAATATTATGTAACCTGGCGGATTTCCGTGTGTTGCTTAGCTAATGCAGACTCATGCAGGGGTGTGACTGGCACTGATGGAGCATTTGACAAAGCCCTGCACAGTGCATCTTTTCACTCAGATCATAATATGTGGCTTTTCCATACATCTACCTAAGATTCCTGGCCACCCAAGCCACAGAGATGTCAATGTATTGATTCTGTGTATGTCTTTGCTGTGTTTTACTAACATAACCTCTGGATGCCATTATGTGATAAATGTTATATTAACCACATAATCTTGGATTGGTAACTGTGCTGGTAACTGTTCATTCACAGTACACACTGTCAGCATTTTACTGCTAAACCACCAGTGCAGACCTGATGCAAAATATTATTTACTGTCAAAAAATTCAAAACCATGAGAAAATCCGAATAAGTCTCCGTAATACACACAGCAAAAATTAAGAAAGACTGTCACCTTGTCTGAGGTGGTAAATGACGAGATTTAACCGTGCCTCGGGAATGACATCAACCAGAGGCGGCAGGACTTGCAGTGCACCCTGACCACTGCGAAACACCACCTGACCAACACAGTAATACCACATTACTGTCTTTTACTGATTTAAGCGGTAATACCCAATGTACTGTCACTTTCACTGTGACTGTGATTATTATCCCCGCGAAAGCAAGGGTATATGTTTTCACCGGCGTTGGTTGGTCTGTCTGTGACCACGATAACTAAAAAGATTGTGGACGGATTTGTACCAAATATTATGGGAAGGTTCCTAGGGGGAAAGGGAAGACCAAGTTCGTGTTTTGTTACGATCGGTAGAGAGATGTGGAAGTAACAGTCAAAAATCTCCGTAAACCAGTAATTGTTTGCATTTTATACTTCTAATAGTAGGTGTGTCAAGTGTTGCCAAGTGTTGGCGACAAAACCCCCAAATTTCGCAATTGGGTAGTCTTGCGGCTATCCAGTGAACATACTGAATATGCAAATTTATGAAGGAACGTGATTGGTCGACCAAAATGCGGCAACGGCTGTTCCATTAACTGCGGGGAGTTGTACTCTCTCAGATACGTACTTTCCATCTAGTTGTGTATATGCTTAAGGTTCCTAAAAGCAAAATATTAATTCAGCTGTACTTTTGTAAAAGATCAGTCATATCATGTAAGCACTGCTCAAGCTTCCAATAAGCACTAAAATGTATTTTAAAGTCAAGCGCTCTGCATTTGAGGGTTCGCTCATACTTGTAAACCTGTAAGGTAAGGCTTTGAAGCCAATTTCTTACTGACGGCCAATAGAATTCAATGGGCATTAAATCCAGGTCGTCATGGCCAGATTCCATCAAATGTGAGTCACCACAGTGAGAATCTATCATCATCAATATAATGCAGTGAAGAGTTCTAGTGCTAAATCACACAGGTCAGTACATCAGATCAACGAAATAAAAAAAAAATTAGGCTAAGTTCTAACAGCAGTTTTAAAAGATGTCCTGAGCGCTCGTTGAAAAGAGGTGCAAGAATCAACGAGTTGTGCTGTGTGTGGAAAACTGTTCCAGACGTCCAGCCCAAAGACTGAGAATGTAAGTATTTCAAAACTGTGATCTTGTTCATTGACAAAATGCAGATGACATTGTAGAGAGTCATCTTACTGTTTAGATCAACTCTTCAATAAGTGGTTTACTAACACCAATCAGTAATTCTGTTCTCTTACAGTTATATCTTGCAAAATAGCATGCACAAGCTGGACTAACCAGATTGTGCTTCACGAGATCTTGCGCAAAGACGAAAGAAGTTGAGGCCACATCTTGCAGCGTCTTCAGTTCAGCCTGAAAACGTCAAGAGCGTGTGCATCAGTTCATTTCAATAACAGCGTTAACTCACTCGATCATTTACTACCGACCACTTTAGTGGCCATGTACAGCAACTGGTTGGTTGTGCGAGTGTGTCTGTGTCGGGAAAATAACTTTTGAACGAGAATGACCTTTGATGTACACATTTGGCATTATAATCATCCTGACGTACCAATGTCAAGTTCATACATCAAGGTCATACGTTCAGAGTTCAAGGTCACAAGAGGAAAATGTCCCTTTTCAGCTACATGTGAAAGTGAAATTGAGAGAACCAGTTAAGGCAGAGTGCAGGCTGGGAAGCTAAAAAACAGATCTGACTTTGAAACTGTAAATAAGTAACAGTTGAACGTGTTTTCTGTGTATGTTGAGTTCTTTGTGTTAAAGTGGTTGACTAAGGGCTAAGCACTCTAAATGTAAGGAGACAGAGTTCATCTGAGTGCCCCTCAATTAAAGCACTTCTTGGGATGGCGTCCGGCTTGCACCAGTGGACCAATTTTGACGGTCAATGTTATATGACATCTTACCGTGCAAGGAGGTGCCATTTGGGGGTTGCAATGAGACAACTTCCATTTTAGGGTCAAATCCCCCAATACCCACTAAATGGGGGTTGCAAATGAAAAGCCTAACTTGCAAAATATTAAAACTTGCATATTATCAAAATCACTGCAAATTTTTCACAGTGATAAAGAACACCAAATACTCTTCGTCGGTGCTCCAAACATGCGTACAAGAAATCCAAGATGGCTAACGACTGCCATTTTGAAAAATCAATAAACCGACATATATCGGCAACTGTTTGAGCGATCGCCACAAAACGTGGCAGGGTGACGTAAACTGGCCCAATAAACTTAACTATGCCAACCCATACACTAGAATTACTACTTTACACAATAAAACTGCAGAAATTATAAAAAGGACACTGGTTTCATGCAATATAAGTTTTATCCAGTGCTCATTCACAGCTTGCATAATGATTTGATCCATGCAACGTTTAAAAAATATTACACTGTCACTCTGTTCATGCTCTATACAACAAAATAAGCTTTCCATGCTCATAAATCACAAGGTTCAGTAACGTAAATGACATTATAGCTGCAGCAGAGTACACGACAACAAAGGCTTGTAATTTGCTTGAATTCTGCAACAATGTAATCAGTGTTGAGCATATTGTTGTAATTCTACGACTAAAGCTGTCGACAAAAATTATGTTTAGTTAATGTATACAAAAAACTGCCGTAACAAGTGGCAGGATTCACCTCTGCAGCCTTGCCATTGTACAGGCGGAAATGATTGCAAGCTCGGAGATTAAGCGCCGTTGCACTATCCGGATACTGGTTCAGATAGACTGTCAACACTTCCTGTTAACAGGAATGACAAACAAACGAAATACTGCCCAGTGAAAATTAACACAGTGAACGATATCCATTACACACAATGGACTAAAAAAAGTAAGCTCCATTTTTGTGTAATGTTACAATAATGGACGAAAAAAGACAGTATTTTGATAAAATCATGAACAAACATATGTAACCAAATTGTTTGTACTGTTATACTATTAAATATTCTATGATACATCAGTGAGTAAAGTGAGTCATTATCGTCAACTAGGATGTGTAGAATGACTCTGCTGCACACTCATTACTATTATTTTTAAGATGTTCAAGCTGACTCCCAAACAAATTTTAGCAGAACATTCCTTCAACATTTTCGCATAATTATCGTAATAGGTAAACCACAACTAAAGTGGTTACACATGTAAAGACAGTGGCTTATGCTTCACTAGCACACTTTGTAGTGCATATGTGTTGAGAAACCAGTAAGGACTTACTTTTTTGGCCTACCCTCTATATGAGATAGACAAAATGTAAGAAAAGCTTTGCTGGATCATCACACACATCATGTCATGACTGACAATGACAGTCATCAACTTCCAAACGCTTGATCTTGCATACACTTCAGCAACATCAATGGTGATATAGTGCATGTCATGTCTAAATGCTAACATGTACACAATTCTTCAACTAATTTGTTTCTTCTATTTTCTAAGTTAACCTGTTAAACACGGATTTACAAAAACTTGAAATGCATGCTACTTTGTTAGAAAAGTCACTGCCTTACTTTCCTGGTGAATACGGAGTCAAAGGCGCAGTACAGTAATAATAATAAACTGAATACATGGCTACTACATGCAAAGTCTGCAGACCTGCGAGACGTCGTAATAGTCGAGCTTGTAGTAGCACAGTGCCACGTAGACATTCAGGGCCAAGTAGTCGCTGCATTCAACAACACATATTACACACAACACTATGCGCACACATTGCACTAAGCAATTACATGATAGGATGGTCCAAAAACGCACATATTTCAATACACTATATTAACGCAACCACGAAGATGAAATAAAAAAGGTTTTCATCAAAATGTTCAGAGAATTCATAAACAAAAAATCCAATTGAACAATAGAAAAATTATTGTTGGGTACAACAAGACTGAGCTAATTTACAAAGAATATTTAACTGATGCATAAACATGCATCTGAAAGACTGAATCTTTAGTAATATAAACTGTCCAAATATTTTGGTGAAAGCCATTTCATTATACATCACACAGTTTCATCGATACAGTGCATTCAAAATGTGTTTTTTTGAAGCCACTCTGCACAAATATATTCAACAACAACAACAAATCGGACGAATTCACTTGAGACAAAGTATTTCAGTCACACATAGTTTTTATGACAAGCAGAAGAAAAATAGCTGAAACCAGAACTATGTTCTGTGGAACGTGGTACCTGTCTCATAGCAAGTCCACAATGACCGAACTGTTCCTATAATATATAATAAGGGTTATATTGCATATTTTTTACTGTGCATGCACAAAAAGGCTATATTTCCACTTCTGGTCTAAAATCTGACATCACCGTCATGTTCCTTGATCCCGATTTCCTGTAAGACGTGATAATTTTGGAAATTTGCATACATTTAACACAGATATGGGGTTTGTAACCTATTTTGAGGACCCCTTTGCCTAAATTGGATGTTTTGGGGCAAAATGGAGGAAGAAGTGGTGCAATGTTTACCCCCCAACGAATTCGTTTTTACTTTTGGGATTTTTTACGTCTGTGCCAATTTTGGTAAAAATACATCAAGAAATGCAAGCGTGAGAGTGCATGCAGATGGACAGATGGACGCACACAGACGGACACACAAACAGAGGAAAACTGGTTTTATAATCTGTATCATGCTATATGCTATAGCTATGGGACAGATAATGACATCATCCTAATTAGCTGCAGCCCTTTCTAGTATAAATCTTATGATCCAAAATGTTAAAATTGCAAACACAATTCTCCTGAAAATTAAAGGCCTTTAAATTGTTGGTACTGTTTGTAGTAGTGTCAATGCCTTTCATATACTGTGGCTCAACGAAAAAAACAATACACTTTCAAGGTCTTCCAGCTCACCTAAAGTGTGCTGCTATAGTACCTTATAAAATTCACAAATGGCAAAATAACGGCTGAACGTTTACTCATACCATCAAAATTAATCGGTTTTACTTGAAACTTAACAACATTTAGATAACAAATGCTACAAAAAATATCACAGTGATGATTTACTTAATTTTTGTGCTATATATGAGGCACAAAATGCAGATAACACAAGAACGTTGGGAATATAACTTGATAACAAACTCCGTGAAGGTTTTGCAACAAAAGACTTCATCATTGTCTGAAGGTTAAAAAAGTGTTTGTAATTGACACTTACTGCAGTCCAACTACCTGATAAATAGTCTGGAAGTTAAAGCCAGGTGCTGAAAACGTCCATCTCTGGTACAAACACAAGCTCGCGGACGTTTATGCCATTCACTGGTGTGAGCTTCATCAATGACCGTCTGCTGCAGCCCATGTTACACGTCAATATCCACTGCTTCAGTTCGCTGACATCACGGATTTTCTTCTGAGCAGTGCTGCATTGTTTTCCAGATTTAATAGTCATAGGATTCAGACCTGAGCGATTAAGGCGGCGTCATATCTTGCAAGATAAATTCGGAGGTCTCACATATGCCACTGAAATCGGCAGCAATTATAATTTTCAAGTTTCAGAAGGTAGTGTAGAAATATACCTAAGGTGAGGTGGAAAATCTGTATGATATTTCTGCACCAACTGTTTTTCAGGAATCTGAAGTGAAAGAATTTTATAAATCGGTCTATATTCGTGGAAGTTATTATTGAAATTCAAGTGTATTGTTTTTTAAGACACACTGTATATCAAAATCTCCTGTGCCATGATAGTGAGGCACATTATTGGTTCTATCACAGTGTAAATAAGGTGAAATGTTAATAACTGCCAAATAAAGAAGCATATACATATAATCAGTTAATAATCCAAGTTATTCACAAATGGACAGTCCAACTGACCGATTGTCCAGTAGAATGCGTTTGTAGATATCAATGGCCTCCTGGTAGTGGCTGCGCAGGTAGTGAATGGATGCAAGTGACAGCTGGTCCTCAATGACATCTTTGAGGTTTGCATGGTATGACATCAAGCGCTTCTCATCACTGAACTTGTGTGACAGATGAAACAGCAGTCGATTGTGCAGCGGACCTTTGGCTGCTGTGTGCAAACACAGACCCATTTATGACTCATTTATAACATATCATCTCACTGTGATGCCAGTGCTAACAGCATCAGCTTTGCCCATATCCTATGCCACTGCTACAACAGAACATGTCAGTGGCAATATTCTGGATGGCTGGCAGCAGCATCTGTGAAAGAAACTATCTCTGTTGTAGGATGCGTCATCAACTCAAAAGCTTGGCTTTATGAAGACTTGGTTGGCAATCCTGTAGCCAGCAGCAGTGCTTAAAGTGTGCCGGTACGGTCCGGTACGGCGTATCGGCACTTCTTTAAAAGTCACACGGGCGTACCGGTGCATCCACAGTACTTTGAGACCAAAAGCACCATTTTTGCATGTAAAGCATACATTTAAACGGTAGGCCTAAATAATACTACTCAGAGTGCACAAAAACCCACCATAATTATATATAACAAACAAAAATTTCCTGGGAAGGGGCACAGCCCCCTCCCCAGGCCCCACCCTTCTCGGCGCCTCAGTACAAGCG
>Ga0209780_1002003_pt1 | contig 14086 bp, 16 predicted proteins | sample WorMetexBAHAMAS2_FD_187384 | JGI IMG/M metagenome (GOLD analysis project Ga0209780, IMG submission 187384) | Marine gutless worms symbiont microbial communities from Max Planck institute for Marine Microbiology, Germany - Inanidrilus exumae... | ecosystem: Host-associated > Annelida > Digestive... | reverse complement strand
CGACCGGTACGTCGATAGGTTCACATGCGTCTCGCCGCGCGTCGGCCCGCCGTCCGTCAACGCCCGAAGAATGTCAGGGCGGCGGAGACGATGGATTCCGGCGCGTTCCCCTGCACCTGGTGGCCTCCGTCGGGGATCGTGCGGAAACATCACCTACGGCAACATCGGGACGCGGAAACGTCTCGACTTCACCGTCATCGGGCCCGCGGTCAACGAGGCCTCCCGGATCGAGGGCCTGTGCAAGCCCCTGGGCGAACCCGTCCTGGCATCGTCGGTGTTTGCCCGCTGCGTTCAGGGCCAGCTCAGGTCGCTGGGTCGGCATTCGCTGCGCGGCGTGCGCGACACCGAAGAGATATTCGCTCTACCGGGCTAGTGGTGCGAACGAAACGGAAGAATCCTCCCGTTTCGTGTCTTGCGCACCACTACTCTTATGATTCTAGTGGTGCTTTTGCCGAAACGGATGGGCACTATCCGTTTCGGCCGCACCACTAGGCTTCTGGTTGTGCGCGACGCCACGCCGGAAACGGGTCGGGAAGGTCCTGGAGGTCCTCTGGACGACCGCCGGCCAGAGCCGGCAGCAACACCGCATCGAGCCGGGCTTTCAGCGCCGGCCAGTCGATTCCGGTGCCGATAAAGACGATTTCCTGCCGCCGGTCGCCCCAGGGTTCCTGCCAGTGCGCCTGCATGTAGGCGCGCGCGCTCTCATTGTCGGGCCAGTGCTCTCGCGGCACGGCTGCCCACCAGGTGCCCATCGGGCTGACGGAAGATAGCGCGCCCGCAAGGGAGAACTCGGCCACCCAGTCGGGCCGCGTCGCGATCCAGAAATGGCCCTTGGCGCGGATCACCCCGGGCATATCGCCGTTCAGCAACGCGCGGATGCGTTCGGGTTCGAACGGACGTCGGGCGCGGTAGACGAAGCTCGCGACCCCATACTCCTCGGTCTCCGGTACGTGATCCGCGTAGCCATAGAGTTCTTTGGCCCACATGGGATGTTCATGCGCCTTCTCGAAATCGAACAGGCCGGTGTCGAGGATCGTGTCCGTTGGAACATCGGAGTGGTTGGTCTCGATGATCTGGGCGTCTGCGTTCAGACTGCGGATGATCTTGCGCGCGGCGTCAACCTGATGTGGTTCGGCATCAGCGACCTTGTTGAGGATGACCACATCGGCGAATTCGATTTGGTCCGTCAGAAGATGCACAAACGTGCGGTCGTCTTCCTCACCCAAGGTTTCGCCCCGATCACGCAAGAAGTCGTGACTGGAGTAGTCACGAAGAAGGTTCACGGCATCGACAACCGTCACCATGGTGTCGAGACGGGCGACATCCGATAGGCTCTGACCCTCGGCATCGCGAAAATCGAATGTGGCGGCGACAGGCAAGGGCTCGGAGATGCCGGTTGACTCGATCAGCAAGTAGTCAAAGCGCCCCTCTGCGGCGAGGCGCCGCACCTCGGCAAGCAAATCATCACGCAGCGTGCAGCAAATGCACCCGTTCGACATCTCGACCAGCGTTTCGTCGGTGCGGCTGAGCTCGGTATCCGCCCGTACCAAGTCGGCGTCAATGTTCACCTCGGACATGTCGTTGACAATGACGGCGACCCGACGGCCCTCGCGGTTGTTCAGCACGCGGTTCAGGAGTGTCGTTTTTCCCGCGCCGAGAAAACCGGAGAGGACGGTGACGGGCAGCCGTGCGACGTCAAGGTTCATGAGTTACACCTCGGTTTGAGTGAGCCCTTGGCCCAACAGAACACGAGCCACCAGTGGGCCCTCTCCTGCCGGGAAACCGGGATTCGGAGTCGGATGGGTACCAAGTGTCAGATTTCATTCACTCGGTTAAGAACGGAGCAGAAGACGAAACATGGGCTGAGGGCCCAACCCACAGATTCGAAGACACGATCGACGGCGTATTGAGGCACAGGAACAGCCGCGTGACACCTGTACCCTCAATCGGCGGCGAGCGGTGGACAACACCGCCACCCTGCCCCGCAAGCTTGCCTTTGAACACGGCGACGTCGTGGTCCCCGAGACGTTCCAATGGCCCCGCATACGCCGTCTGTTCGTCCAGGGCACGCTGGGAATGCGCCAACGGAACCCACTGGGTCGTCGGCCCGCGATACGTGGTCACAAGGCGTGTTTCGACGGCGTCGCGGTGAAACTTCCAGCACGCGTCATGACTGATGCGCTCCAACCGGACATCGACGTGGGCGGTCCGCGTGATGTCGGCAAACGTGCTGACGAGGCCACCGATGTCCTCTATGAGCAGATCGCGCATCTCTCCCGCGGTCATCCCGCACTCATCGAGCAACGGCTCCAGCGCCGCGCGAAGGTCGCCGGGCTCAATGAGAATTCGAACATCGGGGAGTGCGGCAACCGCTGTCTGATCCAACCACTCGCGCAACCCAACAGGAAGCGCGCGTTGCCAGATCACGAGTTCCGCCGCAGTCTCATTGATGGCGGCTAAGCCATCCAGCGCGGAACTGAACCGAACCTCAGGTGACGCGGTGCCCCCGGATTGAGGCCTGCTCTCACCTTGAGCGGGCCGGTCATCGATTTCGAGGAAACTCGACGACATCGGTCGTGCTGAAACCCTTTTCCGCTGGGACTCACATCCGCGGCTACACACCGACGGCATCGACATTGCGTCACGTTATAACATTAATGTCGATGCTCGCAACGCGGACTATGCCGGCATTTACCGTTCAATCGGAAAACCGGGCTCCGGGTCCGGGACGCTCGGAAAGCTCCGACGACAGCCGCCACGCAGAGGCCGATCTCGCGCCGCGCTCGCGACGTCGCCTCTTCGACGGCTGATGGGCATCGTGCCGATCGTCGTTGACAACGTTTCAATGATTGTTTAATTGTAAAAATGTAATGAGTGTTGATTTGCAACTAAGCCAAAGAGCCGAGTTGGCCGAGACGTTCGAACTGCTTTCGGACTCGACACGGCTTTCGATCGTGTTGGCATGCATGGATCAGGAGGTCTCTGCCGGAGACATCGCCGAAAAACTGGGGGTGTCCCCGTCACTGGTCAGCCACCACCTCCGCCTGTTGCGGGGCGCGCGCATCGTGCGTTCGGAGCGACGGGGGAAGCAGATCTTCTACGCGATGACGGACGCCTGCGTCCGCGATGTCCTGATGACCATGATCAATCACCTTTTCGTCCACGACAACTGTGACGTCGAAACGGCAAATGAAGGAGAGACCGGATGGTAACCGTAACGCAGCAAAAGTGCGCATGTTCCGACTGCGTCTGCGTCATCAACATCAGTGACGCCATCAAGAAAGACGGTCAGAACTTCTGCAGCGAAGCCTGCGCCAATGGGCATGACTCCGGCAGCGGGTGCGATCACCAAGGCTGCAAATGCTGCGGGTGACACGTCCACCGGACGCACGGGCAGAACCAGAGAGGACGGCAACAGGGCGTTGACGTCCTCTCCGGCTGTTCGGTAAGCGCTTAGTGTGGTGGATCGGAAGTTCGTACGGTGTGTATGGCCGACACCGGGACGAACGTCCGATCCGTTAACCACACGAGAATCAATAAGTTATCTAGTGTCCACTTGAGCCCGAAGTTCGAAAGGCGTCGCCCCAAAATGCATCGAACTTCGGGTTCGGGACACTAGGAGCCCAGCGCCTGCGACAAGGTCGTCGCGTTGTGGCGCATCATGTCGAGATAGGTGGGCGCCGGACCGTCCGGTCCGGAGAGCGCACCGGGATAGAGCGTGCCACCGATCGTGGCCCCGGTCTCATTCGCGATCTGCTCAAGAAGGCGGGAATCGGTGATGTTCTCAACGAACACGGCCGAGACCCCGTGTTCACGCATATGTTCGATTAGACGGGCGACATCCCGCGCCGAGGCCTCGGACTCCGTACTCACTCCCTGAGGCGCCAGAAAGGTCAATCCGTAGTCCCGGCCGAAATACTGAAATACGTCGTGCGATGTGACGACCGTACGACGGTCTGTCGGCAGGCCTTCAACGATCTTGTGGATCTCGGCGTCGAGCGCCTCGATCTCGGCGACGTATGCTGCGCGGTTCTTGTAATAATCGGCAGCGTTCCCAGGGTCGGCCTTCGCCAGTGCGGCGGTGACGTTGTCCACGTAGATCACGGCGTTTTCTAGGCTCTGCCACGCATGCGGGTCGAAGGCGCCGTGATGGTGCCCGGCGTGATCGTCGTGCCCGGCGTGATCATCGTCTTTGTGGTCTTCGTGACCGTGGCCGGCGTGCTCGTCGTGACCGTGTTCGTCTTTGTGAGCATGCTCATCGTGATGATGATCGTGGTGGCCTGCGTCTGGTGCCTGGGCAATTGGTTCAACATCATTGCCTGAGACATCTTTGAAAAAGTGCTCATCGGCCTCAAACTCAAAAGGCATGTGCTCGGTAAAGAACGCAAATTTGCCATCTTTGTTAATTTCCACCGTAAATACCGTGGCTTCTCTCGCTTCATCAAAATTGAGAGTATACGCCTTATCTTTTGCAACCAGTACATCATTGTGAACTTTAGATTCTGAATCCTTGGATTCTAATAATTCTTCAGCCATTTCTTCTGAAGATTCAATGCTATCAGATTCGAGAACTACCATTTTCATTGCAGGATCTGCATAGTCCCCATCTACTTTTGCAAACGACCATTTATAGATTCCTGCGGAAAGGTCAAAGACACCCGCCCATTCAAAAGCGTGATCTCCATGCCCATGCTCGTCGTGATGATCATCGCCCTCATCGAAGGGGATCGCTTCGATACCCGTGGTCGCGACGACACGCGTGCCGGCGAAATCCGATGCATCGACCAAGCGATCGATCCAGCCTTCGAACTCAAGCCCGTTCACGAACAGAACTTCAGCAGAGCTGACGGCGCGGGCATCGGCTGGCGTGGGTTGATAGACGTGCCCATCGCCGTCCACGCCGACGAGCGTCGTGACGGCCACGTGCTCGCCCCCGATGCGCTTCACCATGTCGCCCAAGATCGTGAAGGTCGCCACGACGGGGATCGGCTCGTTCGCCTGAGCGAAAGCGGGCATTCCCAGTGAAAGAGCGGCAACGGCTGCGGCGGATTTCAGCAGGGTTCTGCGGGTCGTCATGGGGTTTCCTTTCAGGATTCGAAGTGACGGCGCGGTAGGGCCCGCGTGAAGACGCCGCCCACCGGCCCGAACACCAACGACAGTCCGTAGGCGATACCGGCCACAAGGATGATCGCCGGCCCAGACGGTAGGCTGAAGTGGTACGAGAGCAGCAAGCCACACAAGCTCGACAAGACGGCGACCATGGCTGCGACGATCACGAGCCCGCCGATGTTCGCGGCCCAGAATCGGGCCGCGGCGGCGGGCAGAATCATGATGCCGACGGCCATCAGCGTGCCAAGCGCGTGGAACCCGCCGACGAGGTTCAGCACCACGAGAGTGAGGAACGTGAAGTGCGTGACTGCGCTCAGCCCGCTGACCGATCGCAAGAACTGCGGATCCGCGCATTCGAGGACCAACGGGCGGAACACGGCCGCGAGGATCAGCACCGACAGGCTTGCGATCGAGCACAAGAGAACCAGCGCCGCATCGTTGAGCGCCAGAACGGTGCCGAAGAGCACGTGCATCAAGTCCACATTGCTGCCGCGCATTGAGACGATCAGCACGCCGAGCGCGAGCGAAATCAAATAGAAGGCGGCGAGGCTTGCATCCTCGCGCAAGACCGTGACGCGGGCGACCAAACCCGACAGCAGCGCGACTGCCATCCCCGCGATCAGCCCCCCAACGGTCATCGCACCGAGCGAGAGCCCCGCGATCAGGTATCCGATAGCGGCACCGGGCAGAATGGCGTGGGCCATGGCGTCCCCGGTCAGGCTCATCCGTCGCAGCATCAAAAACACGCCCACCGGTGTCGCGCCGATCGATATCGCGATGCAGCCGAGCAGCGCCCGGCGCATGAACCCGAAATCGGCGAAGGGTTGAAACAACGCGTCCCAGATCACGCGGCGCTCCGTCCGCAGTCATGAGGCGGGCCGTCGCAGGCCTCGCACATCTGACGCGCGAGAAACTGGTTTTCCGCGGTCAAGACCTGCTCCGTCGGCCCATGTGCGACAAGCTCACGCGCCAGCAGGAGTGTGTCGGGGAAATGCGCGCGGACCGTTTCCTGATCGTGCAGGACGGCAAGAATCGTCCGCCCTTCGCCGTGCCAGCGTTGAACCACGCCGATCAGATCGGCCATGGTGCGCGCGTCGATCGCCGTGAAGGGCTCATCCAGCAGGACCAGCTTTGCATCCTGCAACAGGAGCCGCGCGAAGAGAGCGCGCTGCATCTGGCCGCCCGACAGTGAACCGATGGGACGGGATTCAAACCCCGTCAGTCCCACGGCCGCGATCGCGGCGTCCACCCGCGCCCGGCGCTCCCCTCCCAGCCAGCGAAAGGGACCGATCTCTCGCCACAGTCCCATGGCGACGAGGTCGACCACCGAGAGCGGGAACGCCCGGTCTATATCGGATTGCTGAGGCAGATAAGCGATGTCCTGACGCTTCAGCGCACCGAACGCCACGCGGCCCTCCAATGGCGCGAGTGCTCCGATCACCCCCTTCAACAGGGTCGACTTGCCCGCACCGTTGGGGCCGACAACGGCTGTCAGGCTGCCTTCGGCAACATCGGCCTGAAGGCTTCGCACCGCAGGAAGACGGCCGTAACCCAGCGTGAGGTTCTGAAAGGCGAGAGCGGCGGTCATAAGCCGCCCGGTGTCGCGGTTGCCCAGAAGAAGCCCGCCCAGAGCCCCGCGACGACGAGCGCCGCGCCCGCCAATCGGGCGCCTGCTCCAATGAGGAGAAGTCGAAGCATCGCTGGTCGGTCCATCATTTTTGCTCTTTTCCAGCGCCGCAAGAACCGCAAAGGCCGTGAACTTCGATCACATGACGGGTCGGCGCGAACCCCGACGTGCCGATAACGCTGGACAGGTGCGTCAACAGGTCGGGCGAGACGCGTTCCTCAACGGTTCCGCAGTCGTTGCAAATCGAAAGGATTGAATGAGAGTGATGGGACTCGCCGTGGCAGGGAATATAGGCATTCAGAGACTCGATGCGATGCACGCATCCACGTTCTGTTAGAGTCGCCAGAGCACGGTAGACCGTTGTTGGCGCGATCTTGGGATGGGCCGCGCTCAACTCCCGAAGGATGTCATAGGCCGTCAGCGGGCCGTGGCTCTTCTGCAGAGCCGCCAACACCTCTTGCCGCATCGTCTCTCCGCGCGCACTCATGCGATCTTCCAAGAGTCCGTTTTGTTACCGAATTCGTTAGTTTATAACGTAATGGTCGGGGCGTTGGAAATGCGAAACTGTGCGCCCAAACCCATGGTCCGTTGGAGCAAGCAAGCTATGACTTACATTGAGCGGTCAAGCAAATGACGGCGAAGGCCGATGAATCGCCACCGATTCCGGTGACGGTCCTCACGGGGTTCCTGGGCAGCGGCAAGACGACTGTCCTCAACCACCTGATACAACAGCCCGCGCTGAGCCGGACACTCGTGCTCATCAACGAGTTCGGCGAGATCGGCCTCGACCACGACCTCGTGATGCACAGCGAGGATGACATCGTCGTCGAGATGTCGAGTGGCTGCCTCTGCTGCACCATCCGGGGCGACCTGGCCAAGACCTTGCGCGAGGCTCCCGGACGCTTTGCGCGCGGCGGCGAGCTATGGTTCGATCGGGTGGTGATCGAGACCACTGGGCTCGCAGACCCGGCCCCGATCCTTCATACCTTGATGACCGACCGAGCCGTCGCGCAGCGCTATCGCCTGGACGGCGTCATCGCCACGGTCGATGCGGTCAACGGCGGCGACACACTCGATCGCCACATCGAATCCGTCAAGCAGGCGGCCGTGGCCGACCGGTTGCTGCTGACCAAGGCCGATCTTGTCGACCTCGATGCTCTGCGCGGATTGCAGCACCGTCTGCGCGTCCTGAACTCCGCAGCTCCACAGATCATTGCGGAAAACGGCGTCATCGATCCGGCATCGCTGTTCGATGCCGGTCTGTATGACCCCAAGACCAAGAGCCTCGATGTGCAGAACTGGCTCAAGGCGGAAGCCTATGCCGAGCCGCACGATCATGAACACGGAACGGCTGATCACGGCCACACCCACACCCATCACCACAACGACGTCAATCGCCACGACGCTCACATCAAGGCGGTCTGCCTCACGATCGATGAGCCGTTCGATAGCGACGCGTTCGATCTCTGGCTCGAAGCACTGCTCCTGCTCAGGGGCGCGGACTTTCTGCGCATCAAAGGAATCGTCAACGTCGTCGATTTCGATGGGCCGATCGTTATTCACGGCGTTCAGCACATCTTTCATCCCGCGGTCATGCTGAAGGAATGGCCGAGCGAGGATCGCCGTTCCCGGATCGTCTTCATCACGCGCGATATCGACGAATCAGCGCTCCGAGACACGCTGAAGATGTTCGAGACCAGCAAGGTCCAGCAGCCGGGGTTCTTGCCCGACGATTCGGGCGACATCAACATCGCTGAGGTGCGTCGGTGACGGACCTGTTGGCGCCTGTGCGTCGTCTTCGGTGAGGAAAAGCCCGCCATGCCGTTGTTTGGACCGGACACCATTCGCACGCTTGTCGGCGATCGTGCAAACGGTGACCACACGCTTGATCTGCGGGGAGTCTCCTTAAGTCACGCCCGGTCGGCGATCTCCCAAATGCTGGAACGGTCGCGCTCAGATGATTTGACAAGCGTGGTGATCCGCATCGATCCGGCCACCGCGACCAGTGGAGAGACTCTCTTCCTTCCGATAGGCCGGCAGCTCCTCGAGGCGCGCAAGCGAGGGCTCATCACTCGCTTTCATCCCTTGCCCGAGGCCGACGGCGGCGGATTCCATGTCGAGCTGCCGGACCGTCCTCGGTACGGGGAGACGCAGCAATGACGCTGTGCCTGACCAACACCATGGAGCGAACGAAAGAGCCGTTCGTGCCGGCAAACCCCGATCAGGTGACGATGTATGTCTGCGGGCCGACGGTTTACAACTTCGCCCATATCAGCAATGCCCGCCCGGCAGTCGCCTTCGACGTTCTCTATCGCCTGTTGAAGCGGCGCTTCGGGGGTGTCGTCTACGCGCGCAACTTCACGGATGTCGACGACAAGATCAATCACGCCGCGAAAGAAGCGGGCCTCCCGATCTCGACCCTCACGGAACGCTATATCGAGGCCTACCATGCCGACATGGCCGCGCTCGGGGTCCTGACGCCGGATCTTGAACCGCGCGTGACGGAGCACATTCCCGAGATCATCGGCATGGTGGAGCGGTTGATCGCGCTGGGTCATGCCTATGCGGTCGAGGGGCATGTCCTGTTTCACGTGCCCTCGTATTCAGCTTACGGGGCTTTGTCCGGCCGCAATCGCGATGAGATGATCGCCGGTGCGCGGGTGGAAGTGGCCCCCTTCAAGCGAGACCCGGCGGACTTCGTCCTCTGGAAGCCCTCGACACCGGACCTGCCGGGCTGGGAGAGCCCGTGGGGCCGCGGGCGACCCGGCTGGCATATCGAATGCTCGGCCATGATCGAGCGGCGCCTGGGTGCGACAATTGATATCCATGGCGGCGGCCAGGACCTGATCTTTCCGCACCATGAGAACGAGATCGCGCAAGGCACCTGCGCCCATGACGGACAGCTCTACTGCCGCTATTGGGTCCACAACGGCTTCGTCACCGTCGAGGGACGGAAAATGTCGAAGTCGCTCGGCAACGTGCTTCTCGTCCGTGATCTCCTTAGGGAAGCGCCAGGCGAGGCCATCCGCTTCGCGCTTCTGGGCGCGCACTATCGCCAGCCGCTCGACTGGAGCGCCGATGGACTCGCTCAGGCGAGGCGTGGTCTTGATCGCCTATACGGTGTGCTCCGCGAATTCGGCGATGTGCCCGACGTGCCGTGTGTGCCCGGTCTACTCAAAGCGTTCGAGACGGCTCTTGAGAACGATCTGAACTTCCCAGGGGCAATCGCTGAACTCTTCCGAATAGCAAAGGCCGCGCGCCAGGCAACGACCGTGGCGGACCGTGCCACCTGCAAGGCGGCCTTACGCGATGCCGGCGGCTTGCTAGGCCTGTTGCAGCAGGATCCGGCAGCCTGGTTCGGACAGCCCTCAGAAGAAGACGGAGACACGGCAGGAATCCAGCGTCTGGTTGAGGCACGGCTGGCTGCTCGATCAGCACGAGACTACGCCACTGCGGATCGAATCCGCGCCGAGCTAGCTGCGCTTGGCATTACCGTCGAGGATCGCGCCGACGGTTCGGCCTGGCGGAGGACTGGCTGCAGCCGTTCGTGACCCTAATGCGAGCTCGCAGCTTTGCCCGGCGCGTTCTGCTTCTTATAGGTTTTGCTCACAATTCAGTCCTCTACAGGGGGAAGCCACATGAGTGAGGAATGATGCAAAGAAATGAGAACGCGTCCGTCTAACTTGTGATAGGCGAACGTATAGTCGGCGCGGATAGCATTGCCGTCCCCGTCGATGAAGGTGTAATGCCCCATGTCCTTATAGCCGAGTCCTCCTGCCTTCAAGATCGGACCGGCAGCGCTCTGGAAGTCCACGCGCTTCCAACCTCGGTTGAAAAAGCCATGGTCGTGGGGATAGTTCGGATCACCGCCCACAAAGTATGATCGCGCTCCGGCGCGATCGAGCCGAATGACGTCCGCCAAAGTTGGCTTGAAAAGAAGGGGTTCGTCCGGTGTTCCGAAATCGTAGAGGTCCAAGAGCTTGTCGACGTTACGCTCGGTGACGTACTTGGCCCAAGCACGCTGCGCGGCGACAACTTCAGCCTTGGTCATAGGCTCAAAAGCGCGCTCGGAGATTTCTCAGACTCCTTGCTGGTTGGCCGCCTACAACCGTACTGGAAGCGATCGACTTGGTACAGAAGCAGATAGGCTGAGAGCAAGGCTCAAGCGGCCGTTTGGCGCGACTGGTACCCCTCTGACAGGCGCCGTTGCCGGCATTCGGGGGAAGTTCCTGTTGTGTCAGGGCAACCGCGCCATCGAATCGGAGCGGCCACGTTTGTGTGTCAGGTTTATGTGAATGACGCCAATCCCGGTAAGCCTGATCACCGGATTTCTCGGCAGCGGCAAAACGACGCTGCTGAGTCGCGTGCTGCGCGACCCGAGATTTTCCGATACGGCTGTCGTCATCAACGAGTTGGGGGAAGTCGGCCTCGACCATGCGCTCGTCGCGGCGAGCCGCGAAGAGATGGTCGAGATGACGTCCGGTTGCCTCTGCTGCACAATCCGAGGCGACATTCGGAAGACCCTTGTTGATTTGCATGCAAGGTCCGAGTCGGGAACCACTCCGACGTTCTCGCGGCTGGTGATCGAAACCACGGGCCTGGCCGACCCAGCGCCCGTCCTGCACACGCTGATTGCCGATCCGTCAATTGGGCGGCGGTATAGCCTGGGCGGCGTTATCGCCACGGTGGATGCGATCAATGGCGCGGCGACCCTGGAACGCCAGATCGAGTGCTTGAAGCAGGTGGCGGTGGCGGATCGGCTGGTCTTGACCAAGACCGACCGGATCGAAGATCCGGCGGCCAGGAACGAACTGCGCCAGTTGCGGCGAACGCTCTCGAGGATCAATCCGGGAGCAACCATACTCGACCGCGCGGCGGCAGATTTCGACCTGTGGCGGCTCTTCGATACCTCCCTCTACGACCCGCAGAGCAAGACGATCGACGTCCAATCCTGGCTGAACGAAGAGGCGTACCACAGCACGGCGGAGGGTTCGGACAACCATCACCAGCACGCGGATCATCATGGATCTGAACACGCCCACGATCATTCGCATCACGACGTCAACCGCCACGGCAGCGACATCGCGGCCTATTGCATCACGTTTGACCGGCCGGTCAGCAGCATTGCAATGAGGTTTGCGTTGGATTGGCTGATCGCCAATCGCGGAGAAGACCTTCTACGCGTCAAAGGCATTATCAATCTCGCGGAACATCCCGAGCAGCCTTGTGTCATTCACGGCGTCCAGCATGTCTTTCACGAGCCGACCTGGCTCGAATGTTGGCCAGACGATGACCGGCGCACGCGGATCGTCTTCATCACCCGAAAGATGCCGCGCGCCGCTATCGAGCCATTCATCACTGCGCTCAACGGGCTGATGGCAGACTCGGCCTCGGCATTCGGAACTCTCTCTGGGTCATAAACCTCGTTTGGTCGCCGCTTACCGGATCGGTGGATTCGATCTGACCGATGCCGGCCGTGCCCGCATCAATGGCGCGAACAAGGCTGGCCTTCGTCGTCGGCATAGTGTCCGGGCACAACGCGTGTCAGCGATATTTTGCTGCGGTAATGAATTCCGCGAAGGATTCACACCAGATCAGAACGGCCGTGTACGCCGAGACATCTACGCCCTCGGGCACGTCCAGCAGAAACCCCTCGAAGGTCTTCACGTCACCGATCAACTGGGCGGTCGCTTTGACGGGAGCAAACTCGTCCTCGTGCTCGACGAACTCATTCACGAGGTAGAGTTTGTAGTCCGGTCCGGGGGCAAGGCTTCCTTCATGGACAATCTGTGTCGACGTGATGCTGACTTTGCCCTCGCCCCAGTGAAGGAAATCACTGCCTCGGAGCTCGCGCGTGAACTCGGCGGTAAACAGGGCGCCCTGCGCTTCTTGTTGCAGCTTCGCGGCATCGGGCGCATCGGGAGCGGTAAGGATCGGTAGCACATAGATCCCCAGCGCAAAACCAACTGCCAGCGCTGCCACATGGGTGATCGTTCCGAAGATGAAGCGACGCATGTCGTACCCCACAGCCTTCCAGTCACCACGCCTAGGACCGGAGCTATCGATAGTCCGGATTGGCGAAGTCGTAGCGGCAGCCGGCGTCCCATTCGGAGCGTTGATTGCCATGCGCCGGGATGCCGCCTGCGTCCTTAATCATGCGGGCGAGATGCAGCAAGTTCCAGGTCATGAAGGTCGTGTTGCGGTTGGTGAAATCGTTCTCTGGCCCGCCCGAGCCCTGGTCCAGGTAGGACGGTCCCGGTCCTGCCTCGCCGAGCCAGGCGGCATCGGCCTGGGGCGGAATGACGTAGCCGAGATGCTGTAGAGAGTAGAGAATGTTCATTGAGCAGTGCTTGGCGCCATCCTCGTTGCCGGTGATCAGGCAGCCGCCGACTTTGCCGTAGTACGCATACTGGCCGGCGTTGTTGAGGATGTGCGAATTGGCGTAGAGCCGCTCGATGACCTGGGTGCAAACCGAGGTCTTCTCGCCGAGCCAGATTGCTGAGGTGAGGACGAGGATGTCAGCCGCCTCGACCTTCTCGAAGATCGCAGGCCATTCATCGTCGTCCCAGCCATGCTCGCGCATGTCGGGCCACACCCCGAAGGCGATTTTGTGATCGACCGGCCGGATCACCTCAACGCCGACACCGTTCTTCTCCATGATCGATCGAGAGATGTCGATCAGGCCCTGCGTATGGGAGAGCTCCGGCGACTTCTTCAGTGTACAGTTCAGGAACAGCGCCTTGAGATCCGAGAAATCCCAACGGCTCTGGCTGCACATCGCCTCCTGCTTCTCGTTCAGAGTAACGCCCATCTACGCCTCCCCGTGTCGCTGGTCGAGAAATCGCCTGGTTGCCGCGCGATACAGGAGGCGGCAGGTGATCATGTCAACCCGCTTCAGCTGCAACCACCTCAAGACAGAGGGCGTTACAGAGGGCGTTCTCCACGCGATCCAGCGTTTCGCTGACCCACAGAGGTGTTTCGGGAGAGCAGGCGGCTGTCTTTTCCGGCATCCGGCCGGTCGGCCGCCCGAGCACCGCCACTGGTGTTGAGCCAAACTGCGCCGGAAAGCCGGAACTGTTGTGGACCCGGCTGGTGGTGCGGCCGAAACGGATAGTGCCCATCCGTTTCGGCAAAAGCACCACTAGAATCATAAGAGTAGTGGTGCGCAAGACACGAAACGGGAGGATTCTTCCGTTTCGTTCGCACCACCAGGGTCGAAACGCAGTTGATGTCCGGTCCTCGCTGAGGCTGTTGAAAAAGGCTTGTTGTGCCGTGTGCTCAGGCGTGATTCCGTCGCGGTGGATTTTGTCGCGATGGAGGCGGACGATGATGGGTCGGCTGGAACCGGGT
>Ga0209780_1002002_pt1 | contig 14086 bp, 6 predicted proteins | sample WorMetexBAHAMAS2_FD_187384 | JGI IMG/M metagenome (GOLD analysis project Ga0209780, IMG submission 187384) | Marine gutless worms symbiont microbial communities from Max Planck institute for Marine Microbiology, Germany - Inanidrilus exumae... | ecosystem: Host-associated > Annelida > Digestive... | reverse complement strand
CAGTTATTTTTAGAGATGATGATGAAGCTGGCCGAGCAAGAGTAACGACGGATGAAGAGCGAGTACTGCGAAGACGTTGAGTGGAGATGAGCTTATGAAGGTATGGAGGTTTGGTACGTAGTTGTGAGAACTTTGTAGGTAAGTGAGAGGAGCTTGTATTCGATGCGTTCAGTGATCCTGAGCCAGTGAAGAGAGCGTAGGATAGGAGTGACATGACATGACTTGGGAGCTTTCATGACAGTACGAGCAAGAGAGTTCTGGATATGCTGGAGACGGGATAGTTGAGTCTTAGGTAGTTTATAGTAGAGAGAATTACAGTAATCAAGTTTGGAGTGAACGATAGAGGTAGCAATGGTACAGTCAGTTGACGAATCAAGGTATGGCCGTATACAGCGAAGTTGACGAATGTGATAGTAACAAGTAGTATGTGATGAAACGACGTAGTTGCATTGCACAGTAGCAGTTGTTACATTCATCACTCGGTGCATAACTGTTCCAGCTGCCGAAGCCAGTCAGGTCTGTTTTACCTCTCTTTGGTACACTGGTATGTTACATTTGGTACAGTGCTGAGAGACTGGGTGAGCCAGCTCCTTGTCGCTGTATCAGGTGCAATCAAGGGCCACATTATTATTACTATTATTATTAATATTTAAAATGTACTTATTTAAGTGACAGTGTCACGCAGAACGCTGCAGGGACACTTTAGACAGTCAATAAGGTACCGGCGTATAACACAGGAGGAAACAGTGAATTGGCGACTAGTGGTCCGGAAAACTCGAGTGAAAAAGAAATGTTTTCAGTTCTCGTCGGAAGGTGGTGAGCGACGATGCAGCCCGTATGGCTGACGGCAGACAGTTCCATACCCGATGGTGTAGGCTAGTTGTCAAGAATGCTGTCAGAGACTTCAAACCTCCATGAAGGTGAATGTTAGTAGAGGACCAACCACTGCTGACAGGTGCCCATGAAAAATTCCTCTGACCACCTGATGTCGGCAACTGTGACTGATTGTTGATTAAACCAAAAGGTGTTGTTGGCTTCTGACACAGATGTCCACTCACTCAGCTTCGTCTGTGGACAGCTACTGACAATGTCAGATGTTCTTTGAACCTATCATTGTCTTATAGGATTTTCAAATAATCTTGCAATTGTCATAAGCTTAATTGTCCTAGGATCGATTCTCTTAGGGTCTTTTGAAAATGTGAGTGAGGTCAGTAATAATACAGGTGCAGTACAGGTGTGAAATTGTGGTGGCAGGTGAGAATTGAAGACAATGTGTTGATAACGGAGACAGGCATGGAACTGCTCACCTGTGTGCCTAGAACTGTCGCCGAGATTGAGGCGTATATGGCTGGACCAAAGTGACCACAACTGACGAGTCCAGTGCTCTAGCAACAATGATGAAAACTTGACATGCCAACATGTGATTGCCTTTAATAACAAACGTTTCCTACACAATTCGTTGCTCCTGTATGTTAATGAATTATTATTTTATACAGTACTCTATTTTGTTGTTTTCTTTGTTGTTTGCATATTAATGATATTTTGCTCTGCTTGCGTTCAGTCAGTTCATTTTCTGTTTACTCCAGATAATCTAATACACGATATAGTACTGTTTAGATGCACCGCAAAAATTACAATAATTACACAGATTATGTGCAAAATCTGGAATCTGCTACAAGTATATACTTGTTAGTAGCAGAAAGGAACTCCTAGCTAGCTGTCTTCCAAAAACAAATTATTATATTTCTGATTCTGTGAGTTTTTAGATAAACACTAACAATAATACTCGAATCACTAAAAACTTGATCTGGGGTCAGAAGTCTAAAATTCTGTAGACTCACTTGAACTGTCGTTTAATGTATCTACGTGCAAAACAGAAAACATCACAACGCAATAAACGTGTCAACGTGTTAATCTACCTCTGTGACTGTGCCGACTTAACCAACCATTACTTACTGCACTCAATACTCGGTAGCTAATGTGTTGATCTACGTATCAGTATCTATGAAAGCACGTTACGAGACGTCCAGCAGGGATGCTAATCCTTGGCCTTGACCTTAAGGCCAAATTTCTTGGTCTTGGCCTTAGGATTCTCAGGCCTTGGCTGTGAGCTTATGGCCTTGAATGCTCTTGCCTTGGAATAAATAACTGCCATAGTATATAAATAATGCAATACTGAATTATTGTGAATGTACATTGAATTCCAACATCTGAGGGGCCAAGTACTTGTCATAAAAGGCCTTGTCATAAAAGGCCTGGCTTACTTACTTACTTACTTATTTTAGTTATCTAGAGAACGGCGAAAATGACTCGAAATTGAAAGACTGGATTAACTTTGGCATTTACTGGAAAAATTACTTTCGCATTCTCGGCCTTGGCCTTGGGTCTGTGGCCTTGGCTTACTGGCCTTGACCTTGGCACCTCTAGCCTTGTTAACATCCCTGACGTTCAGATATACACATAGACACAACCAGTAATGAGGCAATCGCTACTCGTGTGTTTATGACACATGCAACATGAAACTGACCACACGATGAATTTTAACAGGAAAATTAATCGGATTAGTAGTTTTCTACTTTACATCAATCAAAAGAAGGTTCAGATTGGAGTGTGAACCATTTTGGGTCTTTGCCCTAAGATGGAGCAATGCAACAGTTATAAACAGAAATATCAGTCCGAAAATCAGAACATTCAATGAGAACCTAAAATAACATACATTGAATTAGCCGACAGAAGTGTCACTCGGCAAAATGTTACACTGTTAAAACGTGCAACTAAGCATAATAAGTGCAAATGTCAATACCGTATTTCCTCTAATAGAAGCCGCATCTCTAATAGAAGCCGGGGGGGAGGTCTAAGGGCGAATACACTGCCAGATTGCTAGGCCTACCGGGTATTTCGCTTTGCAGTAATAAATATAAAACCAAGAATCTTGGTGTTTTAAATACATGTTCATTGGTGAACCGCGTGGTTCTAATAGAAGCCGGGGGGGGAACTGCTCTAATAGAAGCCAGGGCTTCTATTAGAGGAAATACGGTAGTCAACAAACACCGAATTCAATAACTTTTGCTGTAACTAATAGCAGCTGCAAAAAATCCATCAGTACTAACAACATGTTTATTGTGGCTGATGCACAAGCAGTGTTTACCAGAGGCAGTTCTAGCTATTAGGCCAGGTAGGCTGTGGCCTACCCGAACTCGTTCCTGGCCTACCCAAACGGCGCGGGTCATCCCCATGATCCCCACGTACACCACTCCTGTTGTCCTACCCAAAATGTGCTTGGCCTTTGACTGGCATACCCAAATGAAAATTCCTAGAACCGCCGCTGGTGGTTACCGGTATATTATTAGAAATCACTGACGGTGAATTACTTACTTAAAGAAGTTGAGTGAAGTCTTCAACCGAGATGCCAAATCCCCCTTCCCTCCCCATATGTCATCCCGTGGCAAAGCGTACCCTTTGAAGACAAGCTGTATGCTCCTACAAAACAGTCGTTGCCAAAATTATTTCTTGTGCGTTTTCAACTACAAACAAGCGACCAAAGGAATTTGGCAAAAGGCCACATCGCCATCTTGTCACCCCTCATGGCTGCAAATAGATTTATCCCACCTTGACCCCTCCTCCCTGTCTAATACGTGGTTTGTTGGACCAGCATAAGTCAGTCAGCCTCCGCAACTCCTCCCCAAATGGCATCTCAGTCAGTTGAGCCCTCTTTGCACAGCACACCGTGTGACCAACTCTCGTATCACACTAACGTTACGCAATACTATGCTTGCTGCTCGTAAATGTGGTTCGCTCGACGCCTTACTGCCTCGGAGAAAAACCGGAAGTAGCTATCCGATTTCAGAGGTCTGCAAATTCCGATTTTGGCAGTTCTGAGATTCTGAAGGCTTAGTCGATTGAGGTAGCCGAACACATCTGTCACTGTCGCATTGGAGAGACTCTAGTGTAATAGAACAACTGTGCTTGTTTAACATGTAAATGACATTACTACAAACAACTCTTCCATCCTGCATTCATTCAAGCATTACTCAAACAGCATAGAATTCTTACAACACGCAAATAAGTACAGAAATTAATTGGTAGGTTGGTTGGCTGGGGTTTAACAGCACTTAATTGGTATCTGTAAGAGATGTTTAAAAACAAAATGCTGCAATACAACGAAGCACTGGAGATCAAACTACTGCAAATGGCTATAATACTGTGCCAAGCACACACTACCTTAATATTATGTAAATGTATGCTAATATATGCAAATAAATTCAATGAGTAAAAACAACCAGAAGCTTGTCATCACTTGTCACCGGTAAATAAATTATAACAGAAGAAATAGACGTCACCATTATCTATCATAATTTATGCATCGTCTTGCTGCTTGTTTGGCTGAATCAAAACAAAACAAATGGAGAAAATTGAACAAATGTGGCAAAACAGGAAACCAGTAAACTTAAACCTAGCAATCAAGGCAGACAATGCACACAGACATGGTCAATTTGTGTTCAATTGGCGTTCTTTTCTGGAATTACTCCCGGCAAGCAGCACGACTGATTGACTGAGTCAAGGTTTCACATCCCACTTGACACCGAATACATCTCATCTCGGAGACGTTCTTACCAGCCAATCTCTTGGCCTGGTACTGAAGAAACTAAACCCTACAAAACAAGCAAAACTGGAATAAACTGATCTAAGCTAACATAACAACACATATACTGTTCAACATAAACAAATACACAAAAGAGAAATCTATATCGAAACCAACACGCAAATTTAAGCACTGTTTACATGTATATTCATCTTTATTTCACCAAATGGTAGCAAGCAACGTAAAAAAGAAGGAAAAAAAATGTGCGCATATCATTGTGCACAACTGGAACTAAATCTCCACCAAGACCCTGTCCCCGATATGGCCTCCTATTTATGTGCTGAAAGGGGACAATAATCTCCCAACCACCCAACTGTTGTACACAACACAGCACAGAACAGTTCTGATTATTTCCCCTCCTAACCTCCAGACAATCATCACAGCTCTGATGCTGTATGTTGGATGGGTGAGAGGAAGCATCCAACACAAGAACAAAACCACAAACTAGATGCCTTTCGTGGTACCAAACTAGCAGTGTCGAGGCACTGAAGGAAAAATGTATCCAAACAGCACAGGCTAAATACAAACAAGAGCCCAAAGATATTTGGCAAAAGGCCACATCGCCAACTTGTGACGTTTAGTGGGTGTGATTTGATTCGTCCAATCTTGACCTCCATCTAACATATTGTTCCTTGGACCCACGAGTTAGCCAACAAAATGGCAACTCGATCGGTTCAGCCATTTTGGAATGACTCGCCCTTTTACCGAAACCTGCAAAGTGTTGTTTTACAATGCATTTCAATAGGCTGGACAACCCCCAAAATTACCCTCCTCGTGGGGTGGGGGATCTTGACTCCATCTAATACCTGGTTCCTTGGACCCATCTGAGTCATCCACCCAAAATGCATCTGATCGGTTTTGCAGGTGACCAACAGACATACACAAGACTGTGCTATTTCGTCGGCAGCAATAGGCGTGCACCCTATGTGCTGAGTGCATACAACGTGGCCTAAAAATGCTAACGGACAGCACATGACACATGGTAAAACCGAAAACAAACTTTTCGCAAGTGTTGTCAAACAAAAACAGCAGCAGCGTCCAAAACAGTTTCTTACCTGAAACGTCTCAGAATTAAATACGAAGCCATCGGACGGAATATCACTTAGCACTGCAGTCTGAACGTAACTGTGCTCACAAATTTCCATTGGTCTAACGCAGCGACATGCAAAGCATGGAAAACACATCACCTGAATCACAGGTGCAAATGTGATATGATTCAGCAAACAAAGGCCAACACATCTGCATACGAGACGAAAATTATACCAAACATTTTTCAATTCAATGTTCTTTCAACCACAGTCACAAAATAGTGCATTTTCTAAGCAAACAACCGAAAATCAGGCGAAACTTACGATACGGTAGATTAACGTGCGCTCAAAAGCTGATGGGATGGCCAGCTTAATCCAGCGCACGGCCCAGAAACGAAAAATAAGGAAAAAATAAAATCAAAAACCGAGTAGCTCAGAAGAAACGATCCAGGCAAAGATCCGTGGAGGCAGTCCGGGAGGTGCCAACTTACTTAAAATCCTCAACTTTTAAGCAGCACAATTTTGTGGGAAACACAGGATCATCAGAATGCTCAACTTAAGACAGGGGGTTAAAATCTGGGTGTGGCAAATTTGTGCCGGTGTCTCCCATTCTACATTTCAAGTCCACCATGTTTACTCCAAGGACCATAATTGCATTTCATGTCAAGCAAACTGCAAGGCCGTCCATGTCGTTGACAGAGGTGACGTGCTTTTCCACCGCAACTTCAACAGATGCCGGATCACTTGCAGCCGAAACATCCACGTGGGATAAAGATGCTTCATCACTGCTGCTAGATGACACTGACTGTTCATTCTCTGCAGCGGAATCTACATCATCCGGCTGACGATGCTCTTCTGCTGCGGCTGTGGACGATGAGACATCTGACACTTGTACAATGCCATCCTCTGCCGTCTCATTCGACTTCCGTTCCTCCAGACGCATTTTTCCAAGTGCTGTGATCTGCTTGATAGCTTTCCTTGCGTAGTTCAGGGAGTCATCATCCTCTACACTGGCTGGCGCAGCATCTGCTGATGAATCTTTGTTTGCCAACTGATCTTCGTCAGAGTATCGGCCGAGGCCCGGTGTGTAATACAGCCCACCTCGTGCCTGGACGAGTCGTGCCTCCGACTCACGGAACTGTTCCAGAAGGACAAGGCAGTCGGCTTTGTCAGAGAACGGACTTGGACCAAACTTCTCCAGCAGTCGCTCGCGCTCCTACAGCAAACACAGTCACAAGATAGTAAGTAAGCAAGTCTTGACACATGCACAGTGGCAGCAAAGTCTCAGAAACACCATTCAGTGTCAGCAGATAATGTGCATCATTGTCCAAAGCATTCACTGACAGATGCATTCAGTGTCAGCAGATAATGTTCATCATTGTCCAAAGCATCCACTAACAGACTGTTGCTGCGGAGGCTGCTTGCAAACTGCAGGTCCATAATCATATATCGTAATCATACGCATATCTATAGAAAGCAAAACCCACTGTCCAGTCGGGGTAGTTTATCATCCACATTTTGATGAAGGTTCAGCGAGTTACATGTTCAAGTGTCAAAGACATTCTGACGAGCAGCGCATACAAGTTCCTATCAGCATTCCATAGTAACTATGTCCCTGTCTTGCACCATTTTTGAGATACCGGTATAGCTAGATATTGGTCAAAAATCACTGATTTGAACCTACCCCAACTCTATTTTGTGCCCCATTGGGGGTGACCCCATTGGAATTTCACCGAGATCTTTGACAACAGAAAACTAGAATCCCAGGGCTATCATGTGACGTTATTTGCGTGATCCTACGTTTATCCATTTTGGTACAGTGCTGGCCTGTGACAGACAGACAGACACACGACCACAGCATATACCGCGCTAGCATAGCATCGCATGGTAAAAACCAATCATGAGCCACAACTCACCTTTTCCACACTGTCGTACTGAAAGGCCAGTAGCTGTCGCTGAAAGCCAAAGTTTGGACTGGCACAGCCGCGTGCGGCTCGGACTGAATCCAGGGCACTGCGATAATCCAGGCCAGTGACTGACATGACGTATGCGACAACCACCGTGCTGCTGCGCGACACTCCTGCTAAACTGTTGAACAATCGCACACAGTATATACATATATGTATATGGGAATGATCTGCTGTCCTACTACAACAATACATCATTGAATAAATATAAAGGTAAAGGTCGGATACTTATAGAGCGCAGCTTACATGATGACCAGACCAGCGCGCTTTACAATCTCAAAAGTGGCCGTTGATTGGCAAGAGCCAAATTGCGGCCATCCAACTGCATGCACTAACGTACAATTGCACCATGGTATGCAGCTAGCAAACACACCACCGCTCCAATCAACCACACCAGGCCTTCACCCCGTAAGCATTCACCAGACGGCGCCACCTGTGCGAGGAAGCAGACATCCGATTACAGCTTACTACTCATATTTATCAACCTCAAAAGGATGAAAGGCTGAGTTGGCCTAGTTGGCTGACATGTAGTGGACGGTTTACCCACATAAGTGGTCACCCATCAGCTGCAGGCTGAGCGCAGAACAGGGAAAGTTTGCCGGACAAAGACCGACGTTCTACCACTGTGCCACGCCACTAACCAAGGAGCATACATAATTTACACATTTATACACTGTCATAAAGTCATTACTTGAGAGACGACAATGGTCATAAATTGCTAAAAGTGCTGTCTACTGTCTAACCCTCTTGCCTGCCAAGAAAATACCCACAAAGCACTAATACAAATGACTCTGATATAAATTATCTAATGCTAGGCACTGAGCCCAGCCCACGTGGTTATCAGGGCACAGTGCCTACTGTTGGCATTGTACAGCTAATCCACCGAGACCAAATCTATGCAAATCAACAATATGACTGACAGGTTATAGTGCACTTGTGATGTCATCATCGGTCATCTGTGACACAAGTGGCAGAGACACGGACTTAGCAGTGAACAAGGACACTTCCACCATCAAGCCGGGACTTACCAGTGAACAAGGACACTTGCGCCATCAAGCCAGGACTGACCAGTGAACAAGAACACCTCCACCATCAAGCCGGTACTTACCAGTGAACGAGGACACTTCCACCATCAAGCCGCCGCGACTTACCAGTGAACAAAGACACTTCCACCATCAAGCCAGGACTTACCAGTGAACGAGGACACTTCCACCATCAAGCCGCCAGGGCTTACCAGTGAACAAGACACTTCCACCATCAAGCCGGGACTTACCAGTGAACAAGGACACTTCCACCATCAAGCCGGGACTTACCAGTGAACAAGGACACTTCCACCATCAAGCCAGGGCTTACCAGTGAAAAAGACACTTCCACCATCAAGCCAGGATTTACCAGTGAACAAGGACACTTCCACCATCAAGCCGAGACTTACCTGTGAACAAGGACACTTCCACCATCAAGCCAGGACTTAGCAGTGAACAAGGACACTTCCACCGTCAAGCCGGTACTTACCAGTGAACAAGGACACTTCCACCATCAAGCCAGGACTTACCAGTGAACCAGGACACTTCCACCATCAAGCCGAGACTTACCTGTGAACAAGGACACTTCCACCGTCAAGCCAGGACTTACCAGTGAACAAGGACACTTGCGCCATCAAGCTGGGACTTACCAGTGAACAAGGACACTTCCACCATCAAGCCAGGACTTACCAGTCAATGAGGACACTTCCACCATCAAGCCGCCGCGACTTACCAGTGAACAAAGACACTTGCACCATCAAGCCGGTACTTACCAGTGAACAAGGACACTTCCACCATCAAGCCGCCAGGGCTTACCAGTGAACAAGGACACTTCCACCATCAAGCCAGGACTTACCAGAGAACAAGGACACTTCCACCATCAAGCCAGGACTTACCAGTGAACAAGGACACTTCCACCATCAAGCCAGGACTTACCAGAGAACAAGGACACTTCCACCATCAAGCCAGGACTTACCAGTGAACCAGGACACTTCCACCATCAAGCCGAGACTTACCTGTGAACAAAAACACTTCCACCGTCAAGCCGGTACTTACCAGTGAACCAGGACACTTCCACCATCAAGCCGCCGCGACTTACCAGTGAACAAAGACACATGCACCATCAAGCCGGTACTTACCAGTGAACAAGGACACTTCCACCATCAAGCCAGGACTTACCAGAGAACAAGGACACTTCCACCATCAAGCCAGGACTTACCAGAGAACAAGGACACTTCCACCATCAAGCAAGGACTTACCAGTGAACAAGGACACTTCCACCGTCAAGCCAGGACTTACCAGTGAACAAGGACACTTCCACCATCAAGCCGGTACTTACCAGTGAACCAGGACACTTCCACCATCAAGCCGCCGGGACTTACCAGTGAAAAAGAACACTTCCACCATCAAGCTGGGACTTACCAGTGAACAAGGACACTTCCACCATCAAGCCGGGCTCTGTGAATGAAGTCATTGCACTGACTGAAGTACTGCATGAGGTCTTGGCCTGGAGAGTCAGATGCACTGAGACACAGATACACTTTGTCCTGCACACAAGCACTGCCATGTCTACATCCACCAAGACTCAATTAACCCATCATTTACACTTTTTGATGTCACGCTCGTTAGCTGAGTGACAGAAAGTGAAAGAAGTGTACTCTCTACATCTGGATTTATGAGACTCTTTCTACAGCAACGAAACAAAACAAAGGCAGAGGATGTGTACTCTCTCCATCTGAGACTCTTTCTACAGCACTGATACAGTTTTGGCTACACATTTTCTGCATGTGGTTTTGGGTGCATTTTGGCTACTGACTGCAACCCCCATGAATCATTGGAAATAGGAATGCAAAGTTACCCAATTGACAATTTGAGAGTAAGTAAGTAAGTAAACAGTGCATAGCAGTTAGCAACAACTCTGCCTCACCGCTACGGGTAACTCACATGCCATGTGTGAATCCCGCCTTTACCCCTAGCAAAAGCAGTTACTCGATTTAGCGACCCCGGAGGGATGCAAGGCTGAGTTGATCTATAGTTGACCTATGTCATCACTGACACTATTAACCACCAAGATGTACCGGTACCTACTTAGAATGTTAACAATTTCACATTTTAACAATTTCTAACAACACGAGTTCTCTTCTGGTTCACTGCAGATACAATCACATGTGATGCTACTAACTGTCAGAACTGAATTAGGTTCAAAATGCTCAAAACCAAAATGCCCCTTGGTCAAACAATGATGAATAACGACTGTTGCTCCACCACGCACACATCTAGAGTACATTAATCATAAAGATATCTTTCAACAAGATGATAATCCAACAGTTTTAATGTATTCAAATAAAATAAAATTCGGGCTATTAACCAATTAACTATTCTTCACAACAGCTGCTGCTGCTGTAGCTGTTAGCATCACTGATGATGACGATGGCCTCCTTTCACACCATTGTTGATTGGCTGACAGGAAGAACATTGTGCACGTAAAACCCGTGCCCCTTAAGTTTCTCTTTCAGAACAACTCCAGGAGGAAATCCAAGAAGGAACCTGTGATTAAAGGTCATTAAAGTCCAGGTGGTGTATGATAACAGTGATGACATACGTACTGCCTGAAGCGGCTTGGCATTGTCGTGAACTGAGATGATGTGTGTGATGCAGTTCTGTGTCAGCTGTGCTGCATCTCGAGAGTCACGTAAATTCCCGAGATACAAGCCATTGAGAATCTGCACAAACAGACAACTGATACATGTGGACATATTTCATCTGAACTGGTACATATGTAATCAAACACTGATAAACTAAATAGCCTTTATGTCCAGTGATTATGCTCATGTTCTGTTTAGTAAGTAAGTAAGTAAGATGTTCATACTCATTAAACATTGCTTGCTTGCTTACTAATCAAACCAGCTTCTCTTAGTCAAGAAACAGATTATAGTGTCAATTTCATAGCTTAAATACCGAAGTTACATAAGCATAAGCTATGTCATTCTTCATGTCTCTGCTGCATATATAAATGAAATGAAAATGAAATGAAATGCAGTCTGTCCAACGCTTACACCTAAAGTGACGAGCGGCGTGACAATCCCTCAGGAATGGCATGTATTAACAACGGATCACACAGTTTTACCTGCCATCCACGCGTTTATCCACAAATGGAATGAGCCAACCTGCATTCACTTTGTAAGCATTCATCAGAGCAAGGCAACGCACATCTGGATCAGCTTACTACTCATCTATCGACCTTGAAAGGATGAAAGGCTGAGTTGACCTAGTTGGCTGACCTAGTAGCGACTGGTTTACCCACACAAGTGGTCACCCATCAGCTACAGGTTGAGCGTGGGACATGTAAAGTTCACCGGTCAAAGACCAACGTTGTACCACTGTGCAATACAGCCAATGCTGTAAGGTATGGAATGTAATGCAGTGTTAATTTTGTGCAGTTGCACATATACAGCTATACCACTTTAATCTAAACATGACAAGACTTACAGAATTGCTCGCAGACAATCTCTATTCACAAATAGACTAACAGCTGCACTATTAACCTTCAAACCTGTCAGCTTAATTGTTAACCATACTGCAAGTTCTGTCATTATTGTGAATTAATGTAGGCTTACTAACAATGCTAGCCAAAAGATACGAGACGAGTGCATATGTGAGTAGTTTTCAAATTGCAGCACTTGTAGTATAGAACTACAAATCTCCATCAATTCTGCCCTTATTAGCACCTTCTGTTTCAGGAAAATTCGATTATCTTATCCAATACTGTGGACAGGAGACATTCCCTGTCAATCAGTCTGTGTAGGCCTACAAGATAATTCAAAAAGTACTTGGTGGATTTTCACAAGTTTCTAGAGAGGTTAGTTAGGGTGTGCAAAAAAGATAACTTAATTTATATGGTCAAAGATCAATGTCAAAGAGAAAGGTAGGCACAGGCAGTAGACTAATTGAACTATGGGCCTGTAGCAGCCAGTGGGGAACATGCCATTGTTGGAGATATACACTCACCGAGTGCTTTCTAGTTACATTCAGAGCTATATTGTACACAGCCATCCATTATCTTTCCCTAATGGCTACAATATGTTTTAATGCCTTTTGTCACTGAACTTGACCCCAAAGCCCAGACATGTGATTTTTATAATTTTTTGTGAGTCCAATCAATGTTGATTTTATAGAGTTTGATATATTAATCAGCTTCCTTTCTCTCTTCGTAAACCTCATTCTGGCACCAGTTCCTCCATCTCCTGCTCACCTATTCTTTAACCCATCACTTCTTCCTCTTCTGATTCACCACCTCTTTCACAAATCCTACCCCCCTTAGTTTCACTTCTTCCTCCCGGACTGCCTCCACAAACTTTTGCCTGCACCGTTTCTTCTGAGCTACTCGGTTTTTGATTTTGATTTTTTTTCATTATTTTTCGTTTCTCGGCCGTGCGCTAGATTAAGATGGCCATCTCGTCAGCTTTTGAGCGCACGTAAATCTACCGTATCGTATCGTATTAAAAATCCATACAGTACTTTTTGAGTTTTCTTGGTAAAAGAAAGTCAAAATGTATTAAAACAAAATACGAAAATATTTTTGATGTTATTTAGCAATAAGGTCAACACTGTCACAGACTACAAGGTCAAGGCCATAAAGATTTTAGTCAATGACTCTTAGACGACACGAGAAACATCAGATTAACACACTTTATCTACAAGGAAAATCTACAACGATAAATTCTCATGTTTCTTAAACACTTTTCTTCACGGACAACATTTAATCAAAAACAGTACACAACAAATGCCTGACAGTATGGCAGTGATATGTAATATATTAAAGCATAACAAGATACATCATGCAACATGGTTAGCTTCTAAGATCACAAGCTGTGGATGGAAAGTAACACTATGATAATATCACCACTACACAGCAGACCAGCAACATGATATTGTGTCCTTCACATCCTTCGCACTAAACTAAGCGACTACCCTTCGGTAGCCTGTGGTATATTTCGGTTAGCCTTCGATAAAGATAAAGGTAAAGGCTTCCCATACTTGTTACTGAGTGCTGGGCTCAGAGCTGATCCCGATGTACAGGCAGTCAGCCCGCAGATGACTCAAAGTCATCCACCAGGCGGTAGGCTGCCACCATTACTTTCCGCCAGGCCTGCGGTTACCTTCCCAGCCGCAGAGCATCACCGCCCCTTGGCCGGTACAAAGTTATACTGCTTGGAGACAAGAGGCATATAGGTGTGAACAACTTGCCCAAGGTTGTTACGCAGCTTCTGCCCGAGTAGCACGACCTGTTGATTGCAAGTCCAACGCTACCGCCGAATTCACCGACGCCAGCATGCCACAGACGATGCTGGCATGAGTAAGCACAGGCTTTCGCCGTATTTAGCCTACTATCGCAACTGACATACTTTAACTATACAGTTTCCGATT
>Ga0209780_1002001_pt1 | contig 14089 bp, 9 predicted proteins | sample WorMetexBAHAMAS2_FD_187384 | JGI IMG/M metagenome (GOLD analysis project Ga0209780, IMG submission 187384) | Marine gutless worms symbiont microbial communities from Max Planck institute for Marine Microbiology, Germany - Inanidrilus exumae... | ecosystem: Host-associated > Annelida > Digestive... | reverse complement strand
GGACACAATTGCTAGTGCTTCGACCGAGAACAGTGGATACCAAGTGAACGGGGAGTTGAAGACTGTGCTGGTGGACTCATGTCCGAGCAAGGACACCATCGCTAGTGCTTCGACCGAGAACAGTGAATACCAAGTGAACGGGGAGTTGAAGACCGTGCTGGTGGACTCATGTCCGAGCAAGGACACCATCGCTAGTGCTTCGACTCCGAATGGTGGATACCAAATGAATGGGAAGTCGAAGACCGTGCTGGTGGACTCATGTCTGAGCAAGGACACAATTGCTAGTGCTTCGACCGAGAACAGTGGATACCAAGTGAACGGGGAGTTGAAGACTGTGCTGGTGGACTCATGTCCGAGCAAGGACACCATCGCTAGTGCTTCGACTCCGAATGGTGGATACCAAATGAATGGGAAGTCGAAGACCGTGCTGGTGGACTCATGTCCGAGCAAGGACACCATCGCTAGTGCTTCGACTCCGAATGGTGGATACCAAATGAATGGGAAGTCGAAGACCGTGCTGGTGGATTTGTGTCTGAGCAAGGACACCATCGCCATGGGTGATATCTGTTCTCAGGAAGACAACTCGGCGTCTGACTTACCATCCGTGAGTTGTGTAGATTTATCAGTATCTGAAGTAAACAGCTGCATTTCAACACAGTCCCCGTCCGTCATGCTGACTGTAAGTACCACGGATTGTCCAGTGTTGAAAGACCCTTCATCATCGGCAACTAGTACATCACCTGGGATACCTTCAGCGTCGTCAAGTGCCGTTCAGACGGATTCAGAGGCTGCGGTTCAGCCGTCGTCTTCTGTTCTCGTATCTGCTACAGTGTCTTCAGCTAGCCGTGTCACATTGAGTTCTGTCGACAACATGGACTGTGCTACAGTCAGTAATGTTGGCCATCATGAATATGCAAATGACGTGACGTCATTCAGTCACACGCCGAGTCATAAGTCTGTGGAGAACCACATGAGCATGCTGGATTCAACACCTGTGGTCTCCGGTTAGTAAATTTGTCTGTATTCGTGCTGAATTATGACACATTTGTTTGGTTCAGTGTTCTGACAGGCAGGGCGTCTGGCATTTGTGCTACTTAACCCCTTTACTGTGGAATGAAATTTTCTAAAAAATTTCACACGTGTAGTATTTGTGACACTTACCTGGAAAGGACTGTCACGACATTACAATGAGTTATCTTTGGGTACCCGGCCTCGTAATTAACTGGGCGATCACCTGGGATACCTGCAGCAATTAAAATTAAACAATTAAAAACATTTCTTTTCACAAAGTCATTCCCAGAACTATAGCTTAATTGTGTATCGTGTCCTAGAAGCACTTTTGCTCATGCCACGTTAATCTCTACGTTCTAATAATAATAATAATAATCACGCTGTGCGGTGCATTCGAGTTGAACAAGATAGCTCGGGGTTCACGGTAAAGGGGTTAAGCTATATCCAGAGGTTCTCTTTCTGAACAGGTGTGGCAAAAGAGGATCAAGGAAATGAGTTAACCTGTTTACACCTGAACAACAGCCGGGATAATGGAGATAATGGTATGTAAGTGATGGTAACTGGTTACTGTTGTATTTTTATTATGTTTTCGTGCGGTTTGTGTGTTGACGAGACTTGTAATGAGTGACGGCTGTGGTGTGGTCAGCGTGGACAGGGTGTTAAGCAGTGTTTGTGAACCGTCAGAAATGACAATAAGCAATAAAAATAAAAACCAACTAGCCCACTAAACACGATCTCAGTTCCGGTTCATGAACGCAGTTATGTGGAAATGCAGCAGTCTGCGATGTAACGGATTTGTGAAACAATCGAGTTGTTGTCTCTTCGTAAACCTCATTCTGGCACCAGTTTCCTACTCACCTATTCCTTCACCCATCACTTCTTCCTCTTCTGATTCACCACTTTGTACATCTATAACTCCATTTCTCTTTCACTACCGGCTTAAAACCTACCTCTTCCACAAAGCCTACCCCCGTAGTTTCACTTTTTCCTCCCGGACTGCCTCCACCGACTTTTGCCTGCACCGTTTCTTCTGAGCTATTCGGTTTTTGGTTTTATTTTTTTCTTATTTTTTTTGTTTCTGGGTCGTGTGTTAGATTAAGCTGGCCATCTTCTCAGCTTATGAGCACACGTTAATCTACCGTATCGTATTTAGCACAGAGTGAAGGAGTATTGGATAGATACTGGATGCTTCCTGTTCTGTAATTGTGACAGGATTGCCGAATTATCAGTCTTTCATTGACTGGTGAGACATCTTGTGCGTAATTACTGTAGACATTATTCACTTTCACTTACTGCTTTGACACTGTTGGGTGATGGTACAAGGTAAACGCTTCCCATAATCGTTACCGAGCGTTGGGCCCAGAGCTGATCCCGGTGTACAGGCAGTCAGCCCGCAGGTGACTATTTAAAAGTCATCCACCCGTAGGTAGGCTGCCATTACTTTCCGCCAGGCCTGTGGTTACCTTCCCAGCCGCAGAGCATCACCGCCCCTAGGCCGGTACCAAGTTATACTGCTCGGTGACAGAGGCACATAGGTGTGAACAACTTGCCCAAGGTTGTTATGCAGCCGATGCCCAAGTATAGGAATTGAACCCATGACATGTTGATCGCAAGTCCAACGCTCTACCCGTTGTGTCACCGCCGCCTGGGTGATAGACATGAAGGTTCTTTAATGGAAACCTGGCGGTGCAGGAAAAGAGCTGTTTACTGCAGTGGCGTAACTACGTCGGAAGCGCCCTGAGGCAAACTTTTCGTAGGCGCCCCCACAGAATTCCAAAATTAAAGGCCTATCTGTCCCACCTGGGGAACCCAAGCTACTGAACTGACCGAAACCAGCGAAAGCACCTAATCACGTTGGATTTTCGGCATTTTTTTCAGACATCTCCACCCCCAGGACAATAACCTGAGACCCCACGCCCCAGACAAATCAACTGGCCAGGACCCTCATCCTTAGGACAAAAAATTTTCATGGGGTAAAAAAACGTATAATTTGTGTACAAGGGTTGAGCCGATTATGCAACCTATGCCACATGGTAGCCCAGTTTCCCACGCAGTTATAGTTTTTAGCGAACGTGAACTAACGTTCACGTTCGCTATATGTTGTCGACCGTCCGGGTGTCGTCTGTTGTCTGTAATGTTTATGCACCGTACTCAGTCGGTTGAGATTTTTGGCAATGTTTCTACGTCATTTGGTACCTTGGCCAACGCTTGACATCCACCGAAAATTTTGCGGAGATCTTTCCAGGGGAACCCCTCCGTCGGAGTGGTTAAACGCAAGAGTGCTAGCCAAGTAGAGCGATTTTGGACATATCGAACGCTATATCTCGGAAACGGTGCAACTGCAATATAGGAGGTAAGTTAGTACTAATCACTGATAGGAAGTCGTATATGAGCTTTCGATTGGTACCAAAATCGGTGACCTTGAATGACCTTGAACGGCGAAGTGGCTCTTATTTTGCGTTATTTCACCGAATTAGGTAGCTTCCGGGGCGCATTGCGTAAAAGTGGTGGAAGATACAACGATATATTTTGTGGCAGAAATGTAGCTCAAAGAGTCTAGTTTTTAGCGATATATCATTTATGGCGATATTCGCAGGGGATCACGCCTAGCGAGGGCGTTAAATTGAGGAACTCTCCTGTTGCTCGGTCATATTGGGACAGAATCTTCTTACTTCGTAACTGCAGATAGAATGCATCGCCATTGTACACGCCCATAGAGTAGGGGTGGGTCAGTATGTAGAATTATAGCGATATATCACCGACATTCGATATATCGGTATCTTATCAACAAAAAGGAAAATATTGGTCAAACGCGATAATTGTTCATGCCTCTAAAACTGATTTAACCTAAGGCAGTGTCCACACCCCCACTCCCAGGACATCTTCCGTTCATTTCCTCCTCCACCCTCCGGACACATAGCTCCAAGACACCCCCACCCTGCGTACAAAAAAAAACCGTTGCCGTCCACCCCTGAGAATTTTTTCTGGAACAGTCCTTACAACTTCGGGGAAGGAGGCATGACCGGCTCAGTAAGTAAGTAAGTAATGATCGGCCGAATTGTTGCACTGTTAAAACACGGACAGGACCCAAACTGAACCAGCATTTATTGTCATTTACTCTCGTCATTGTCATTTAGTTTGCTCTTTTTACTTATTTCTGTCTTTTGAAATTCCGTTGCAAAGCAATAAAAATATTATTCGTCGGCTCAAGGCGCCCCTCTGCGTCAGGCGCCCTGAGGCAATTGCTTCACCTCGCCTCTCGTAGTTACGCCACTGGTTTAATATAGCAACAGTAGCAGTAGTAGTTTATTGTCACATGCAAGCTCTTACTGACGTTGTTATGGTGTGTTCTAGCTGACTCTGTGGACAGTTCTGATGCTGCCAAGTGTCCGCCACAGAAGAAGCCGAGGTTGTCTCCTAGCGTGAATCCAGACATGATCGCTGTGAGTTTGATTGATGACTTCTGTTCCAGTTTGCTAGTTTTACTGGCCGTTTTTTGGCTCTTCTGACAATAGAAACAGTGAAAAACTAGAAGGCGTTTAGTAGTGCATACACCTTCGTCACCGACCTTGACTGTGGCTAAGGGTATGACTGACGAAGTTTGGTGATGCCAAGAAATTGTTCACAGACATATATATCTACCTACATATCGACGCCGGTGATTGAATTACTTGAAATATGAAGAACTTCTAATTAGACAGTGAAATGCCAGACCTCAGGAGAACTGACAGGTTGTTTGGTTGTGGTTATTTTTAGGTCGACACTTGTGAGTCGACCTAATAAAGTGGATCTGAAATGTCCGTCTGTTCGTCCACAGAAAGTTTCTGCGATTTAAACGAAATTTGGCATGTAGGTAGACGTCGATGAGTGATGCATGACGGTATGCAGTATGACCCGATCCAAGGTCAAGGTTAAGGTCACGAGCCCTTGAAAGTTGGAAATTCTTTCATTTTCAAACACTGTTTCTGCCATTTACAATGGATTAGGAGCTGGCATCTGACCACTGATTCTTTAAACCAGGGCACTATCTAAATTTGATCGGGCCGGATTTTTGATATTTGTCCTAGTTTCTGTGTCACGTGACTTTTGAACTTGACAGAAATGTCGGAGTCGACCGTCAGTCCCGTACGGTGCTAATTTCCGTTGTCGCTGTATTCTCGCGGTGTGACTTGCTGTCGTGTAGAAATTCATGAAGCTGATGTCGACCGAGAAACGTGACAAGGTTCTTGAGTTGGCTCGTCGAAACGTGTCGTTGTCGCCGACATCTTGAACTTGCAGCTGCAGCAACCGCATCAGTTGCATCTTATCATACTCAACACTGCTGAATACCTCGTCGACACCAACGACTGCTGCAAGGAAGAGTGAAGAAGCAGCGAGTTGCATTGTTTGCAGTCAGTCATCAACCATTGAGCCAGCCAGCCAATCGACGCGTCGTGACGTTGGGGGACATACGATACGATACGATAGATTAACGTCCGCTCAAATGCTGAAGAGATGGCCAGCGTAATCTAGCACACGGCCCAGACACAAATAAAAAATATAAAAATTCGGGAAAATATAATCAAAAACCGAATAGCTCATCGACGTTGCCCAAGAGGGTTCGGGGAACCAGACCCCAAATGTTTTTAATGTACTGTTAAGTAGGGATGCGGAGTCCTCATTTTTTGTGGGATCTCCAACGCCAGGGTTTAAAAAAATTGGGACTCTGACTCTGACTCCAGTCCTTAAAAATCTCCAGACTGACAGTGTACTGAGTGAACGATGCAGACAGACAAATTCCACAAATTGTCAAAATGAGAGACCGCGTATCCGTGGTTTGGTCTATTATACACTATCCATTATTTCATTATATTCTGTAAAATTGTGAAAACAGGTACGGCCTATGCGGAGTCCTCTTATTTGGCTTTACTCCAACTTTGGGATTTTAATAAATTAGGACTTTTACTCCGGCCCTGGGCTAGAATCCAGACTTTGGGGACTCCGACTCCGCTTCCCTGCCGTTAAGCCTGTAGACCGCTATTTGACTGTGTGTCTTGAAGAACATGTGAAAGATAAACAAAGCATGAGTTAAGTAGACAGGTGGTAGGATAATGGAGCAAATATTGGTGTTTTTCTGTCTGTGTAGCCGATGCAACTGACGGGAACGCCTCCCCCCACCCTGTCGAATTTGACACGTATGCATACAGCGCCTCGGCCTTCAGATACTGTTGGCATGACGTGTTAACCGGATGATGCTCCAGTGTTTATTTTTCTGCCATTCCAACCTTGTTACAAAGTATGGAATATGGGGAGCCACATTCAGGCCCCCTTACTCCCCTTGAAGGCTTAACGCATGTAGAATTTGGAACTGCAGTCACCCCTCCCCCCGTTTAAAATTAAAATGTCCTTCGCTCATGTCTTCCAGCTGGATATGACTTACAGTCACGTTTCTAGCACTCAAAAAGTGGGGGAGATTTCGGGGCCAACGTAGGCTAATAATTTGTCGGTGTAAAAATTTTAGATGAATGTAAGGAGCAGTTTTACTGTAGGTAATTTGCATGACTTGTGGAGTAACGTCCACCGTAGTATATGGTACATTATGGACCTAGTGTATGAAAAATGGGGGCATGCCCATATTTTGAGGGGGCCATGTCCTCTCATACCCTCCCCCATAGAAACGCCACTGATGACTTACGAATAATGAGTATGAATGTATTATTTTTGCAGAACTAGTCAAAGGAGGCCCGGATGTGAAGCATAGTGAAATATAGGATAGTGACTCCCCACCACTTGCAGATCATTTTGCCGCAGTCGGGCCCCAGACCTCGAGGTGCTGGCCCGAAAGATTCCAGAAGTACCCCGAACTTGGACAGGTTTGCGTGGCCTCAGAATGACTGGCTGCTTGTTGACTGGATTATCTTACTCCAAGTTAATCCCTAGGCCTATTAAATACATAATAAATAGACATAATAATATTTCACAATAAATTACTATCTTGCAGGCGCTGTGACCTAAAATGTGCCGTGTGGACGGTTTGTGAACACGGCTGCCATTTTTCAAACAACGCCATACGAATACGATAGCTTAGGCACTCTGTTTCTGTGCGACAACGATCTTCGCAAAATTCCTTGGGGTCGCCCCCAACGTGGGCGCCAAATACAGGTGGTGTGTCTGGGCCTACCGTAGATTAGGCTACAATCTGCGATTTTATGACCAATATTTGGCTATATCCCGGTCTGCGCGGTAGCGTCAACCCGTCTTAACGGCGACTGGGCTTCTAAATGGGAATGTGCAAATTTAGACCCCTAAAGAGTCGATTCCCCTCAAAAATTTGTCGCAGGTGATTAGATCGACGACCCCTACAAATGTGCCGATTTTAACCTACCCCACCTAGGCATTTCAGATTTCGTGTGAGATAGATAGGCGAGACTGGTGCATGGATGAAAGATTACCCACGAAGGGGATGTTTAAAGGGACACGCGACCTCTGAAACGGAGACGGTACAAGGTAGAAACAGTAGAAAACTAATAGGAAATTGTACGTGGTCTATATCGAACCAATATCAGTGACCTTGAATTACTTTGAAGGTCATTTTGCTGTTCGAAACAGTTCTAATCGCCATACTTCGAAAATATAGCATGTATTAATTAACTAGGAAAGGTTTACTCGTGAATAATACAGCGCACGTGTCTTGTAGTTTCAACTGCATGTCTTGTCAAAACTGAATTACTTGTCAGGGTGAAAGGCAGTCACGTGCACTGTGGACGTGATAATATCTCGGAAACTGTGCAAGATAGGCTAGAGACGGTCTTTGACTGTAACGAGAACATTTGCGTCGTGTGTTTCGCAATGAAACAGAACTACAGACCATGCACTATATAGGAAGTGATATAATGGCACGTCGAATAGTGACAATTTCGATGACCTTCAGTGACCTTCAAGGTCATTCTTCCATTGCGAGCCTCTACAAATGGATTTTTGTACACTTACGCAGCAGTTGACAAGATTTCAAGTGACAGCGTCGCGCGGTCTCTCTGCTACACATGAGCTTTTTGTTGTCTTGAAGGGTTACATCGGTATGGTGTGTTGAAAATGTGCGTTTTTGGCCCACACTGTAAACATTCAGAGAAATCGGATTTTGGAGGTCTCAAGCACAACGCCATATGGCGGCTGGCCTAACTATGCATGGGAGCTTACAGCACTCTCCAGATACGCCAGCTGTTTTCAGGGCAAGGTCACATGACGGGAAGAAAAGGGCAGACGGATAGGGTGAAGTGGCGAGCATAAGAGAGTAAGTGGCGGCATTATACCAACGGTTATGGGGAAGTAGCGGTGCACCGTGCATTGAATAGCATAAGCAGAAAAAAGGAGAGTGAAAATAGAACAATTGGAGTCTTAGCTGCCGCTGACAGACTCTCGCGACGCAGAGGCTCATCGCATGATGAATATTGCGTATCGCATCATATGGTATCCAAACCATTTCTTCTACCCGTCCTACCTGCTGAATACAGATATCCACGGTGGGTGTGATCAACAGTTGTCCAATGACCATCAGAAGTTTATGTCACCTAGGCGAACTAAGTTGACAGCGCCTGAGACGATCAGCTTTGCAGAGATAATGGTCGAAAATCGCCGTTTGAACCTACCCCACCTCATTGGCGCCCGCGTTTGGGGGTAACCCCGTTGGAATTTCGCCAGATTTATGGCGACGCTGTCGGTTGAAATCTTGTCAATTGCGGTATAACTACGGCGTCGTTTGCGTGATCCTATGTTTAGCCATCTTAGTGGAACATCGACTTGTGACGGACGGACAGACAGACACACGATAACAGCAAGTCGAGAGTCGCTGAGGTGCTCATTGCAAATTGCAGCCGTTTGATTGTTAGGCCCAGTTTATTTATTACAACTTGTTGTGTCGTACACACGAAGAGGGACCCAGATACGCCCAAATGTCAGGCGTCATATAGGCGTATGCTGCCTTAAAGTGCTATGTCATTTCGTTACGACAGGTAAGCATACAAGGTCACGCGTAAACGTTGACCTAATATGCGTATGTTTCTAATATTTTGTGATATTTTCTTGCGGAGCTGAATACATATAGATACGATAAATAGATCAGACGGATCTGATATCCGGTATAAACGGTAATCGCAATAAAGCTATTTTATGCAGCTTACAATGTCTGGTAAATAGGGCATTCGCGACTCAACGAAGTCGTAGTGCGATTGTATTGTGCTAAGCTTATAGACCGATAACATTTCTGACAGAAAAAATGTCTCAGAAATTCGCAGTGTTAACGTGTCTCAGTCACAGATTTCGCTCCACGTAGAACTAAACGGATGGATTGAATCAAGTTACTGTCGAATTCAAAACTAAAGGAGAACACAGGCTGTGGCATGGAATGTGCGAAATGTCGCGGGCCTACGTGCCTTTAGGCCCTATTATGTGCCATCGCCTACACAGCCTATAACTTACATACGTCATTCATCGCGCCGCATTCGCAGAGCACGTGCTCTAGCTTATACGCGACCTGAGCGTGCATATAAACATGGATTGTTTATCTCGGTTCTCGGATCCACTTTTACTTGACCTTTCGCTAACTTCCGGTGATAAGGATATAGGCATTTAGATCTGTGGACCCCGAGGTACCCATACTGTTGAGCCTTTTTGACAACAGACTGAAGTCGGTTTTTTCATCTGCTTTAAGAAACCCTCATCAAGCGGGGCTAGCGTACAATAGCTGTGCAACAACGGTTATTCGAGTTACACCCAAAACTGCATTTCTATCGACACAGTGCGCTCGGGTGGTCTTCAGGCTTATGGCACAGAAAGACCTGGCTGTCTTATATTGGCGTAAAGTTATCAGCACGCTCCTTGGGATATACTAATCGAATGAATGAATGAATGTGCTATCTACGATAGGTAAAGCTACAAGATGTACTTCAAATTTAGTACACAGATTTACCAACGGCAATGACAAGTATGCTTGTTATAGTTGGTAGATTTAATGTACAGGGTGGGCCAAAAAAGTGATACCGCTCGTACAATGTAATATGTACGAGCGGTATCACTTTTTTGGCCCACCCGGTACATTTTATTATTAGTGTCAGACTCCTGTGCTCAACTGTCTAAAGCTAGCACACGATGACTGTCATCTACAGATTCCGCAGCATTTACGATCTTGCTATGCCTGCATGTGTAGACAGTGTCGTTGACGCAAGACCACGGTGATGTCCGCATCAGTAGCTACAGACTGGACAACTTGCTCCATCTGCCTGGAAGTGTTCGACAACCCAAAGTCACTGCCATGTATTCACGGATTCTGCCTCGGATGTCTTGAACGTCATTTCAAGGACAAGATGCCCGGAGACAAAGTGCCTTGTCCCTTGTGTAGGAAAGGGTTCAAGATTCCCTCGGATGGAGTTGAAGGACTTCAACATCACTTCTTTATACAGCATTTGGTAGACGCTAAGAATGCTTCGAGCAAAGTTACAGGCGACGTTCCATGTCAAGCTTGTCTGGAGGAAAACAGCGAAACGGGAGGAGATGTTGCAGCCGCTGCGATCTATTGCATAGAATGTAACGAGTCTTTGTGTGAGAAATGCAGTCGACCACACCGCAGAACATCAATGAAAGGCGGAGCTCACCAGGTGAGACCTTTGGGCGCTGAGCTGGAACAAGAACTGATCCAGCTGCGAGGAAGTTCTTGTGAAAAGCACAAAGACGAGCAGCTGAAGTTGTACTGCTTCGACTGTAACGAGAATATCTGCGTCGTGTGTTTCGCGGTGAAACATAGGAACCATAGCAGTAGCGAGATATCAGACGTCGCACCGACTTTGAGACCGAGAATTGACGAGGACGGCCAGAAGATTCTGTCGAGCATTAGCGCAGTGCGCCAGCAGTCGGAACAGGTGAAACTCGACGTGAAACTGTGCGTCGGTCAAGTCGACAGTGTTGAGAACTTGATCATCGAAGCCGGAGATGCAGCTAAGCGCTTTGTCGATCGTCAGATCAAAGAATATTTAGTCAAGTTACAGACAGTAAAGTCAGAGTGCGTTAAGCAGGCTGAGGTCGTGCAGGAACAGTTGCAGTTGGAGTTGGTAGCGATGGAAAGCTTTCATACATATTCACGAGAACTTCTGGACAAAGGCAGACCGAGTGACATCACACGGGCTGCGAATGAGTTACACAAGAGAGCGACAGAACTGCTGGACAGTGACGTCTCGTCTGTCCAGTATTGTCCACCTCATGTGACGTTCACACCTGCTGACGTCACTCAGCTGACACCTTCGAAGTTGATCGGAAAACTGTCTTTTGTCAACAACGGCAACTCACCAGGTTTAGCACATTATTACTGAGTATTTTAGTGGTACAGGTACAGCAGTCTATCAATATGTCTAGTGTGTGTTTGTCTGTGTCTCTCTCAGGGCAATCACGTTTGACCTAAATTATCTTTGACCTAAATGACTGACATTCTGGTTTATCTTAACACTGTCTAAGTCAGTCTCAAAGGTCAAGGACATACGTAGCTCAGAATTCACGGTCACATGAAGAAAATGTTGCTAAAGTTTTTCAGTTTGACTTCGAGTGAGGGCTTTCTAGCGACATTTTGTCGATGATAGTATTCATCTGATTATTATCTTAATTTTCTTGCATTAATTTAAATTATATTTATACTTTATATTGAGGTAAAAACAACGAAATTCACAACTGAACGTTACAAACCTAATCCTTGATCTAACTTCTCAGCTCGATAAACATCAATCAGTGAAGTAGCTAACAGCATAAGAACGGGGTTGGATCCTACTCATCCACTCACTGGAAGCTATGAATTTTGGGCCTGTTTACAAAACGACATATCACTTTTTCGCTGTTTAAAGTGCATCACAACATGCCATTGCGAGAAAAAAAACATCCAACATTTCCGGCGCTCGTCCTTATACCATTCCCAGTGGGAACTTCTCACAGCTAGCACACACCCAAGTTACCCCACCCATCAGAGTCTGTGACCCCTTGATCCGCGCATTTTCAGTGCTATTCCCCTTGGGCATCAAACTGAAAACGTTGCTTCGTCGTCGCCGAACCCACCCACACAACTACTATCGGTCGTTTTCCGGCCTCGGTTTAGCCGGTTTCTCTTTGGTTTCTTGCACCACTTGTTGCTCTGGGAGAAGTGACGCAGATTGTAACGGATCAGATACACTTTTTGTCTCCCAACCAACAGTGTCAAAACACTGAATTCACCTCCCAACAAATAAACAAACAAATGATTTACTTTTTGCAGTTTTTCTTGGTTTACGTGCTTTGTATATTGTGTTTTATGTTTTTATGTGGCTTAGTGTAATACTGTGTGTTGTATTGTGATACTGCAATCCGAGGCGAAATAAAGATACTCAAATGGCGAGGGTTGCTGCTGATTATTTTATACCGCTCGACGCATATGCAACGGATATGCATAGCGCAGTATATGTTATAGCCTGATGTCTGTCCGCCTGTCACATACAAACAGCGGGTGTTTTATCGAAACCGCTAAAGGATCGAGCTCTCGACTTATTCTACAATTCGGGTATCACCAAGTAATGGCATTTCTCTCCAAACTCAGAATTTTGCCGGTTTTTTCTGCTTATTTTCGCCACGACTCGTCGACCTTCGCACGTTTATCGTCCACCGTCGTTTACATCACGCTGTCATGACGCAGAGCGTCGCGCGGTTCGTCTGCTAACGATAGGTGAGACTCGTTCTGTAGTCACGTGATCGGTTTTACCGTGATGTTTGCGACGTACGTCTGGTAGCGAGAATGTCAGCGCGTGCGTCACTGCGCGATATTGACCGACCGGAAGACAAGAAGAACTTTCTACCCGTCCATCATCAAGCTCGACCCTCACTGCCGCTGATCGACGCCATACCTCGCCAACTTCAGGAGGAGATGCGCCATTCTCCGGTCGACAGAGACAGCGCTCGAATGCTGGACCAAGAAATGAAGAAACGGCCGAGTAAGAGTTCCATTCTGTTGTTATTTTCCGTGTACAACGCGACATAATCGTAAATTGCACCGTAGACGACAATAATTATTTCTGGCCCAACTACACATAGTGTGAGGGGCCAGTATTGGTTTGCTCGTTGTGCGTCTGTCGTCGTCTGTAACACTCCACGGCGCAACGTAACTCACCAGGGAGCAGCACGCGGCGGGCCAGTAGTGTTACGTCCCGTCAGGGCGACACTTTGTTATATCTGCTGGAAGAACCAATGACGCGTCCACCAATATAATTATAACAATAAAATATTACATGGGGATATATTCATAGGGGAAATGTCTATGGTCAGCTTGCTTCCTGCATGTTGGTGATACTGATAATAAATGGTCAGTTATAATGATGGCGATGATGAGGAAGATCAAGGGTGTCGGAACACGGGTGGCACGGTCAACCACAACCCCCACTGCTTCAGCGCCCAGAAAGTTTGAGGAGCAGTCGCTAACCCTGCTGCCCAATTTTTGGGGCGATGGAGCAGTGCTCTCCATATTTTGTCAATATGAAGACCACTTTCTGAGTCCAGAATACACCAGAATGCAGGATTTCGCGCTTCGAATTTCAAAACAATTTCTTGGGATTATACCCGTCCAGGACCCCACAGCAACCTTCCCACACCCCACCCCTGGGTCGGGAGCACCCCTCTCTCTGCTCCCCAACTTCAAACTATACTTCCGACGCCCCTGATGAAGATACCGAGTGATGTTTGTGATGCAGTGGGCAACGTGCTTCACACGCTGCACGAAGGCAACGCGGTCTTCGGCGTTACGTGTTTCGACAACCGTTTGTACATGTTGCGTGACAAATCTTCTCAGCAGATCGAAGTCTACGACACTCAGTCCTATCGGCTTCTGCAGCGGCTCACTGTGCCGCGATTCAGCGCAATGAACGACATGGTATCCTGTCCGCACAGCCGCTGCCTGTACATCGCCGACGCCAACAAGGACTGTATCCACAGAGTGGGACTTCGGATTGTGCTCATGTCTCGGCCGGATGTCCGGCAGTGGCCGGTGAACGACGTTCCGGCCGGACTCTCGGTGACCGAGTCGTCACACCATCTGCTGGTGACG
>Ga0209780_1002000_pt1 | contig 14091 bp, 13 predicted proteins | sample WorMetexBAHAMAS2_FD_187384 | JGI IMG/M metagenome (GOLD analysis project Ga0209780, IMG submission 187384) | Marine gutless worms symbiont microbial communities from Max Planck institute for Marine Microbiology, Germany - Inanidrilus exumae... | ecosystem: Host-associated > Annelida > Digestive... | reverse complement strand
TATATGAATTTGACACTGCTATCTTTGTTGGAATATACTATTTAGCCTATGATGTGATATGGAAATGTATAATGTATGCTAAAAAGCTGAGGAACAACTACTCTGGTGCATGGAACCATCACAGAAAATTAATACTAATGAATTACTGCTACTTTTCTTAAATGGCTATTTTGCCATTTTTCCCCTGAACATGGGTCAGCTGGTTACCCGTGGGTCCTTCTCTTCCACCTGAGGATTAGTGGAACGGGGTTTATGGGTGGCTTGCCTTTCCTGCCCCAACCATCAGTGTCAAAACACTGAAGGGAACACAGAACACTAACCCTAACCAGTGGTCTGGCCATATTCTGTCATCTTCCACAACTGGACTTCTGACAGAAATGGCGTAGCTGTCTTTTCGCCGCTTCTCCAATGCCAGTACCACTAGAAAATTAATGTTAAAAATAAAAACAAGTACGTCCGTCTTCGGGGACTGACGTATATCGAGTCGACATATGCCGATCCTACGTCCACACGCCGCGCGATTTCACGAACGGCGCATCTCTATGACGTTTACGTCGGCGCCTCTCTACAGTAATATTCACATGCGGGTGAGCGTGGCCCGCGCGCTTGCCGATTCGTCCGATTTTGGGCTTCTGGGGGAGCAAAGTTAACAAAAATGGGAAATTCCCTGCCTTGGACGCCGATGAACTGCCGTGCAAAATTTGACGCCGCTAGCATTATTCTCGGCAGAGAAATCCGTAACCGTACAAACAAACAAACAGTAAACGATATATCCACACCTTGCCTATCGGCATGTGTAGATAATAAACCGTTTTGCAAAAGTCTAATGCGATCCTACTGCGCCATTTGGGCAGAAAAGAATACAAGTTATTCTATTCAGCCGAATTAGCCCTAGTTTCTTTTATCAATTTAGTACTGTTATCGAATCAGATTTATTGTTCGTTTATGACCTCAGAGACTGCTGTACTTGTGTGTGATATTGTTTGACGTGTGTGACATTGTGGCTGTGTAGATCATTTATCAAACTTCAAGCACCTGCGTGGTGGCGTTGTATTCGTCTCAGCAGTTCCAAAAACAGAAACTGGGAAAATTCTTCGAAGACAGTTGCATGCCGCGTCATTAATATCACCCAGCAAGCTGTAATGTTTTTCCCATATCACCAGAGGATTTGCTGTTATAATGAACGAATAGTTTCGGCCTTCTTGCAGCTGTTTTGTCGTGTTTCTTTATTTGAAACAATTAATGTATACGTTGTATAACCGCCGCCACCACCACCTGTTTTCAATGGCCATTTTATAGTAGCCCATTCCCACGCAGTTTACTACTTTTTTCCTCCATTTGTTTCAGCTGAGAACCTGTTGGGATTATCGTAGCATTTTTATTGGCTGGATATCCTGAAGGACATATTTTCATATCATTTACTCTGTACCGTCTCCAGCACATTCAAAACTCTTGCTCGTGCTGTTGTTAAAGCTCCTAAGTCCTGTAATGTCATACCCCCCTTCCTACGCTCTCTCCACTGGCTCAAAATAACCGAGCGCATCAAATACAAACTCCTTTCACTTACCTACACAGTTCTCACAACCACGCAATCTCCATACCTTCATAACGTCATCTCTGTTCAACGTCCTCACAGTACTCGCTCTTCATCCGTCGTCACTCTTGCTCAGCCACCGACATCATCCTCTCTAAAAATAACTGATCACTCCATTCGTTAACCTTGTCTCTGGAACTCCCTTTAACTCTTCATCAACCTCATTCTGAGCAAACGGAAAACGGAGGAAACTATGAAGACACGGCATATCCAAGGAGGCAGATGAGTTGGCCCAGAAAATTAATGTCTTAATTTCTGATCGTCATAATAAGTGGCTTGCACAGGCAGGCCCCAAGGAACTCTGGGCAGCAGTCAGGGGACAGGACATATGGTAGAAGTAGAAAATAAATAACAGATCTCTCCATGACCCTAACGCTGTTAATTACTATTTTGCTGCTATTGCTATACTGATCATTCATATTGTCTGATAAAGTTGTTAAATATTGTGTTCCAGTTGATGCAATTTTATACCCACCAACTGAGTTTCGGATTGAACCACTACTCAAACGTCTTCAGGGTTAGACGACCTGCCGTACTGGGTTTCCAAAAAGTGTTCATATGAGTTAGCTGAAATTGTTACTTGCATTCTTAATAGATCCAGTGGCTTACAGCTGTTGTTACACCTGTCCCCAAGAAAACCTCTCCTACTAGTCTGTCTGATTATGGACCTATATCTTTCACTCCAGTCAACTCGTCACACGACCAACTCGTCGCGGTCAAGTCTTGTTTTCTTTTTTCATTTTTAGTCTATAATTTAACGTCTGCTAATAGACGTTTGATAACTGACTTAGGTGTACCTATAAGATGGCTTTTAAAATCATTTTGCATTGTGTTTTGATAGGCGAAGTTCACCTGTTGCTCAGCAGCTACAAGTTGTTGTTGTTTTGTTATTGTTATTATTATTATTATTATTATTATCATTTGCAAGATTATGCTAACCGATTGTTTATCCATTACTTGATGTAGAAACAGTTTAGTCTATAAACACATGTTTCAGTTAAGAAAATAACTTTTTTGTCTTAATTAAGTGCCACTTTTGAATGTCATGTTTTACATACGTAAATGAATGTATTTCATATTTTACGTATATGAATTAGGCCTACATCAATATTTTTGAGTGTGCCGAATTTTATATTTATATACATTTTCCCATACCATTTTACTTATCAATTGATATTAGTCATATTATCGTATATTATAATTGTATATTTATATTATGAATGTTGTTTGTGCAAGTGGTATAACAGCTTATTATGGTTTTCGTGTCTACTTTTATAAGGAAATTGCTGAAATCCATGAGACATATCACATTTTTATTGTATTTTAATGTTTGTATGATTACACTCTTACCGCGCGACGCTATGCTAGCCCGGTATTTGCTGTCGTCGTTTGTACGTTTGTCTGTCACACTCAGAGTTCCACCAAAACGGGCCACCTACGGGCTACGGGGCAGTAATACGCCGTGATTTGTGTGTTGATTTCGGCGCTATATAAATTGTTCGTTTGTGTTTGTTTGTTTACTTAACTTCCTTCCTTTCTTTCTTCTTTCTTTACTTTCGTCTTACCTTTAAATTCCTTGTGCTTTCTTTCTCACTTGTTTACTTCCTGACTTATCTATCTACACCTTCCAGAATAGACCCGTTCCGTTTCCAGGCTGGAGGTCGTAGGAGGCGACCAAACTTGGCTATAGTTTTTATGGGTTCACTCGTTGTAGTATATTTTGTTTTGTTCGCTTTTGTTGTGTTTGCTTCAGTTTTTTCAGTACTAAGCCAAGAGATTGGCTGGGAAGAACGTCTCTGAAATGACCTATTTTATGTCGGGTGGGACGTAAAACCTTAATCAATCAATCAATCATCCAAAACGGCTAAACATAGGATAAAGCAGTCAACGTTGCACGATAGCCCAGCTAGGGTCTTTAGCTTTCTAATGCCAAAGATCTTGGCAAAATTCCCATGGGGTCACCTTCAACCGGGGCGTCAAATACCGGTGGGTAGGTTAAATTCAGCGATTTTCGACCAGTATCTCACTATGTCTCAGAAACAAAAAACAAAACAAAATATACTACAACGAGTGCGCAGTGCGCTTTATCGAATGCCGCTATTTTCCGATGACCTTGAATGACCCTAATTACCCCAAACCATCCCATTTTCCCTTTTTTGTGTCGTCTTTTATATCTTCGTAATGGATGCAGATAGAGACTTCAAATTTGGCAGTGCCGCTTCATCGACCGACTGTCATGCATGTACCAGTTCCATTCGCCGCATCGACCATGTCGACTTCCACAACGGCGTTCTGCACAGTCACTCCTTTACGACTTCGACAGCGCGATGCCAGTCAACGACTATACGTCGAGCTGTTCGACAACGACGTGGGACTCATCGTCGACAAACACGCACCTCTGAAGTCCCGAACAAGGCGCATCGGCCGAAACGACTGCCGGTGGCTGTCGAAAGAGCGACGAGACGCCAAGCGTCAATGCCGTCGTTTGGAATGCTGGTATCGTCGATCGCAGTCTACCGCAGACAAACGAGCTTGCCAGGCAGCTAGCTTGGGCAGCGGCCCGCTTCGCCATCACGCGATCCAGCTCGGACAGCATCAAACAACATTTCGGGCGACTCGAAAGCAACCTGGCGAGCTGTGCGTGACGTGTTCCACCGTAATCAACGCCCAGTTTACAACAGTAACCAATGTCAGACGCTGACGTCTGGATTCAACGTCCACAGATTCTTTACTGACAGTGGCGCCAGGTCCGACACTGTCACAACTGGCCCACACATCAACCGCCGAGGTTCTCGTCTCATATCACCAGTTCGCGGATGACACGCAACTGCTCGTCACCATAAACAGCATCGGCGCGACGCCGGCCATCGACTGGCTCGCCCACTGCTCGGCTGCAGTCCGTCGATGGTTTCTATGCAAAACGGTCTACAGCTGAACGCTGACAAGTCGGAGGTCCTGTTCCTGGGTACTGCCGCTCAGCTTCGGTCTGTCGCCGCCGTCACTACTGTCGATGTCGCCGGAAGCACTCTACACGTCTCGTCGCAACTGAAGACACGTACTCGGCGTGACCGTCGACTCACACCTAGGCCTACGGTTCGACATCCACGCGCCCGGGCGTGCAATAACCACATCCGCGCTCTGCGCCACGTGCGCTGTTTACTGACGGACGACATCGCGTATAGGCGCCTAGTCGTCACCAAGTTCGACTACTGCAACGCCCTTCTGCGCGGCGCACCTGAGGCGACACTCGACAAACGTCAGCGTGTTCAGAATGATCTGGCGAGAATCGTCTGCCAACGTGGAGGACGCGCTGACGCTGGCCTGCTGCTTAGGTCACTCCACTGGCTTCCAGTGAGGCAGCAGGTCACCATCATGCACATACAAGATGACACTAACAGCCCACAAGGTGCGAGCCACAGCAACGCCGACGTACCTCAGCGACTGCTGGTACACACCCGTGCGCCGGCACGGGCACTGCGGTCACCTGACGCTCCTCTAATGATCGTCCTTCAAACCAACACCGATCTGGCACGACGCGCCTTCAATGTCGCCGCTTCATCTGTCTGAAACGCCATACCTGCTGAACTTCGACTGTGCCACAGCACTGGTACATTCTACATTCAAACTACACCTAATTAAAGACATCTGTTTACCCTCAACCAATCACCCATCACCGCCACCAGCGCCTCTGCATCTTCGTACTCCACGGCACTATACAAATGCTGTTATCTATATTAAAATAGGACTGTCGCGATGTGTGAGCACAGGCGTACGTGGCTTGGATGGACGGACGGTCGCGCGCGGCAGGCACAGGCGGCAAGCGGTACAAGCAAGGCTGGCGAATGGGCGGGCAGACGGGCAAACCGACGGCCCAAATCGAGCCAAAATCGCGCGTAGTGGCTCGTTATTATTATTATATAGGTTGATCACCAAGCACAATAATTTGGTTCGGCCGATGGGCGCGGTGACGCTCTTCGGCTGGGAAGGTAGCCGCAGGCCTGACGGAAAGTAATGGCAGCCGGGTGGATGGCTTCAAGTCACCTGCGGGCTGACTGCCTGTACAGTACAGGCAGTCAGCCCGCAGGTGACTTGAAGCCATCCACCCGGAGGCTGTGCACCGGGATCAGCTCCGGGCCCAACGCTCGGTAACGAGTATGGGAGAACTTTTACCTTTTTAGGTAGATAGTATCAGTCCCAGCCAATGGATGACACATCGTCCTTGAAAGGGGTGTGGTCAGATCACGTGAACCGTTAAAATTTTTGGGGCACCAATCATCTCTGGAACGGCTGAAGCAAGAGTTGTTAAATTTTGCGTACGTACACGTATAGACTATGCCAGGTCCTAGCCTACAGGACCCCTAAAGGAGCGTGGTCAGGGTAATTTGACCCATTTTATATTCTTCCCCCCGGTTATGTGTCTGGACATCTGTTTACCCTCAACCAGTCACCCATCAAACACAAACACTCTCATTAGCATTTTTGCACTATTTTACGTGTGCTTTATTGTTTCTTCTGCTCTCTGTATATGACGGCATGCGCGTTTTGTCACTGCTTAATAAAGACATGATGATGATGATGATGATGATGGAACGGCTGCAGCTACAGACGTCAAATTTTGTGTACATGTAGAGTATGTTCAACTGTGTACTTCTTCTCACTTTCTTCACTTTGTTACAGCATACAAGTTGTTACAAGATTCGATACGCTTTTGTGAACGAATCGAATGAGTTCAGTTGCCCGCATCTCGATAAGACAACATTTATATACAAACTGGTTGACCTCCAGTTCCAATCAGGTCAGCGTTGAAATAGAACAAAACCTCTTGATTAGACCAGTGTTTATCGAGTCTATTCTTAAATGTATTACCAGTCTCCGCCACCGCATTTGGTAGACTATTCCACATTAACTATTCTAGTGCAAATTGAATATTTTCTTAACAAATTTCTGCAATTTATACATATTTCCTCGAGTAGTTATTCATTCATCCATTCATTCATTTATTCGTATCAAGCAGCAAGGCCCATAGAAACAGTGAACACTATACACACAAGATAAAACACAAGAATAAAAAAACATAAAACACCTAGAAAAAGCACAAGAATATATACCCCAAAGAAACTAGCCTATAAAGTCTGCACAACCAACTCTTATTAAGAGTAGGCCTACGGAAATGTGCTACGACCAGACTATTGCATCTCTTCCACAGTCTCACTAGCATTAAAGTTCAACTTTACTGCAGCCCGTGGATCATAATAATTGTGAACTAATTTAAAAACTTCAATCATGTCTCCACGCAAGTGTCTGTATTTCAACGTAGTAAGCTTACTTTCCGCATATGGCAGATGCTGAGTTCTGCTGCTAAGCTAAAGTAGCGTTCTCATTTCGGCCGTCTACGGGCGGCGTCATACGACATACGGCCGTCGACAGCCGAAGTGAGAACGCTGCTTAACAGATCTCGGCCGCAGACTCCGAAGCTTGCAGCCATCAGTCTTACGCACAAACCACTACAAACAGCTGATGGGGCGTGGCTGTAATGTCAAACGCTTGACGCCATTGGTTGACGCTATGCCAGATGATCAAGTGAGCCGAACAGCCAATAGCATGCAGTGTTACAAACGTAAACAAAATGTCGTGATTGTCTGAAGACAAATGTGGAAATCGTTATGCATGGTTTGGTTGTTAAGTTTTACCCGGTGTCTGCGATTTCGCAACATTGCACTAATTGTATAACTCGGCAGTGTTATTTTATAGCTTTATGTAGTGACTTTATCGGATTTCGGAACTTCGTGCAAGTCTGAAACGTCGACTAGGATGGCTGTCAATGATTCGCTGGTAGTGACTAGTCGACTGTCTTCGATAAAAGCCGTCGAAGATGCTCTGTACTTGATGCCAGATAACCCTCTTCGCGATCCATTTGCTGTCGTTTGGATGTATATGACGAATAACTTCACAAAATTTCAGATCGCTACCTTCGGTTCTTTCATAGTTCACGAGGTTTGTATCACTTACACTGAGTCCAAGTTAGCCTACACGTAAGCCGTCGTTGCAGCAAAGAGCAATACACGCCGATGTTTTGGCTAGGTCCAAGTAATGCACTCGTCTCGTCTATTGCGCTTTGACCCCAAGATCACCCAAGGGAGAGTAGGGGGTTTGATAGGTGTGTGCACGCTATGTAGGGTGAAAGAGGGAAAGTATAGGCTTGAGCAGCTTGTCATGTATTTCTAAACGCGCCCCCTCTAGGCGTGGCCTATTGTCTGACTAAGCCCGGACTGGCACTTATGCAGCGACAGTCCCACCGGTCTGCCGTTCAGCGCCCGGCCACCTGATTGACACTTCTGCAGCGTCAGCCAGGAGACTTAGTCGCATCTATCTGCTTCGGCTCTCACGTCATCGTGGCTGATACCTTGATGCTGCTAATAAAGGCATCAGCAACGGTCACAGTTTACAGAGGACACTGTCAAACCCTCTTATCTGCCTGGGATTGACTCCATGTTCATCATGCGCATAGCAATTATTAGAAATAATTCTTTGGTAGGTGGACGCGCCCGGGCTGAGTCAAACCCCAGCCATGAGCACATCATGCTCTACTGCACATGGCGGCCGAGTGCATTAACCACTCAGCCACAAGGGCAGGTCATCGCCCATCTGCATTTTTAGTTAAAAATTTTAGATCTGTTACTGTGATGGGTGACGTGTCCGGGTTCGACTCCCGGAGGCGGCACTTTATTTTGGTATGTAACCAGCCAACCAAGGCCAACTCAGCCTTTCATCCTTTCGGGGTTGATAAATTGAGTAGTGAGCAACTTTATCGGTGAATGCTCACGAGGTTAAGCCGGTGCGGTTGATTCAATCGCTGTGCGCCGTGTGTGGCAGCAATTTAGCCGGCTTAACCCTTTGTATAGTGCTGCGTGGCGGCTGTTGTGTCCCGCCCTGCGTGGCGGATGTTAGTATTGTTAATTGTGCGGTATGTCAGCAATTTAATAAACAAACATTATTATTATTAGTATTATTGAATATTTAGGTCGACTCTGCAGAGTCGACCTAATAAAGCCGGTCTCAAATGTCCGTCGGTCCACAAAATGTGTCTTCAATTTCAATGAAATTTGGCGTATAGGTAGAGGTCGATCGTGTCATTCACAACTCCCTTTCCTGCTCCGTAGTTTATATATGGTTATTGTTACCCACGTCAGCATAGCCGCCAGCTGGGTAGGGCATTCAGTCGCGTCTGCCTGTTTGTGCACACTCTTAAGTAACACGAAAACGGCTTGAGCTATCAACACCAAACTTGGTACACGTATACTCTATAGCAGTCGCTTGGCAAGTTGGCATGCATTGACCCACATGTCAAAAGGTCAAGGTCACGTGGTTATGAAAACTGTCATGGACACACGGATGTTATTGACGCGTGCTGCTATGGCCGTTGCGGGCGTGGGTCAGCAATGTCGATACGACTGTGCTTTCTAGTTTGTGACTTGTTTTAGGTGTTGTACTTTGGATTGTGCTTACCTGGCTTCATATGCCAGTTTCTGCCTTTCATGCAGCAGTTCAAAATACAGCAGGTATGTGGATTGTGTAACTTATAAACCATTTGGCATTTGCTGCAGTTCAGTTACTATTTGGATTGTTTATATTGATTAAGTTAAAAATTACGTCCCACTCAACATAAAATAGGTCATTTCGGAGATGTTTTCCATGGCCAATCTCTTGGCTAAGTACTGAAGAAACTAAACCCAACACAACAAAAGCAGGCAATACAAGAAGAAAATGACCTAAGCTAACATGAAAGAACACACAAAAGACAAAACCTAAATAAACACAAAAAGTAATCTAAACCTAACAGGCTAACAAACATGCAAAAATGTAAGAACTGCTCACTTGTGTGCATACCATTGTGCACAACTGTCGTACACAGCACCGAGCAGTTCTGATGATCTTACGTCTTATCCTCCAAAGTCTAGACAAGCACCAGAGCTCAGATGCTGTCTATTGGAGGGGAGGGGTGTTGATCGTTTACATATGAAATGAACTACTATGAAATGCTTTGATTGACAGGATCGTCCAGAAACAGCAGCTAAGCAGTGGCAGTGCTTCAAGCTTCTCATGTTCAGTCATCTTGTTATTCAGGTAATAAATTGTTTGACAGCTTGCTACTGCTACAGCTTCAGTGTGCATTGTGGTGCAGTATAACTGGTTAACTGTTACGTCTCATTGCTTGTAGCAGTCATGAGCAAAGAAGTTGATCGTGCTGCAAAAACAGATATTTGAAGTTGCTAGACTTTCTTGTAGTGTGTCTTATCAACTTGTGACATAAGTTGCATGTACAGTTGTTGCACTTTTGCAGTTTCCTATGATTTTTGGAACATACAAATTCACTGAAATGTTTGGAATACCATATGAATGGGCTGAGATGCCTCGCTGGTACATCATAGCTGGACAGGTCAGTAGTATTGAAGTGATCAGGTTAAGTACTTACCGGTACTTTTCAGTTCTGCATAATTACAGCATTACAGGTGAACACTTGGGTCCGTCTTCGGGTTTTATTTATAGGGCAGCAGCTAGCCTAGATTTGCAATGCTCCACAAAACAGAAGCTGTAAATTGTTGCAAAGTACTTTTTAGCAACAAGTTCATAGTTCCAAATTATTCACGATGTTGAGTGTGACATCCAAAGAAAATGTCCATAAAAATGTCCCAAATTTAAAACATCAACACAAGCCTGACATTTTTAGTTTGGGACATCAGATTTGGATTTTGCACAAAATGCCTCACATCATTTTGTTTTGTCGAATGATCAAACAATGAAGTTTTAAAATTTAAATTTAAAAAATGAATTAGAGACAATTTGACATTTTCAAAATCTAAAATTGCAGCCCATAATAATTATGTATTTTGATTTTTATGTTTCATACATTTTCTTTCCTATCGTCCTGTGGCTGCAGTATTCTAGTTTAGACAGCATTGTCACTTTGATAGTTACATAACAAAACAGTGAACACTGTTATATGATCCCCTCTTATGATCTCGATATCAAGGTCTTGAGCCTCATCTCTTGACAGCACTCAAGTCCAGTTTCTAAAGCTCTTGGTCTCAAGACCAGGTGTCAAGGTCTTGGTCTCAGGGCAAAGGTCTTGGCTCGAGACCAAGACCAAGACTTGATGTAGTGGCAATGCACACATATTGCTGTATTCTTAAGTAGACTGTGCACTTCTTGGTATTTGCAGCATTCAGTTCATCTCTGCACAGCTGTCCGAGTATGAGACGACATCATTCTTACCAGTTATGAAATGTTTCAACCAACGAATGGAGCACACATAGCCTAACTGATTATACAACAATAATACATACATGTAACTCTTAACTAATGCGTGATATTGTTTGACACTGTTACATGTTAATTTGTAGTGTAATGCTAGAAAATTGGTCTTATTGCTAGACTGTATCACACCTGTATGTCTTATGACAGTTTTCATAATAGGATTGAATGTATTACGGCATCAAAATTTTGTAAAAATGCTGTCAGATTACATGTGCTTGCTATTCCACTGAAATATTACTTTTGATGCTGATTTAGGTATTGATCTGTTCGGTGATTGAGGACACATGGCATTACTGGATACACCGACTGATGCATGACAAACGGCTGTACAAATACGTTCACAAGATACATCATAGTTACCAGGCACCTTTTGGAATGGTGGCTGAATTTGCCCATCCAGCAGAAACAGTTGGTCTGTAAACATGCAGTCTTGCCATTACAGTCATAGTTGTTGTAACAGACTTCATATTTTAATAGATTAGATGGGTTAGTTATGCTTATGCAGTTATCGTGCTGATGCAAAGAAACGGAGATTATTGCATTGTTCCCTCCTGGCACAGATTACAGGTGTTACTGGTACTGTAAAACAAAAAATTTACTAAGATAAGCTGTAAATGACAAGTGAGCAATGTTCATTACTTCTGAGGAGCTGGTATGGCATTATGCCTTAAAGCACAAACTAAACAGCTAGAATCCGTACAGAAAACAGCTTTTCATATTATTTTAAATTTTTCTCAGTGTATGCCATACTTAGTTATGCTATCTGCAGCAAATCTGACTACTCTGGCCAGTCACAGAAAGGCTCGGGACCTACTAGTAATATCGTTGAGTATTCACTCATACCAAACGTTACTGCTCCTTTCACAGGCTGCGCCGGATTTTCACACATGATGGCTTAAATGATGCAGCCTCGCACGAGGATGTGCATTTCTGGTTTTTTTTATATGTCATATGTACCCCATTTAGGGGGTCCAAAAAACCAATCTTGGGGCGTGAATAGACATTTTCAAGCCGTACTTGCGAAATCGAAAAACTTGCATCGATTCCAGCGAAATATTGCACAGTGATATGCCGTTCGTGGGTGGTCACAAAACTCACAACACACGCATCGCAAATTCAAGATGGCGGATGGCCGCCATCTTGGAAAAATCGCAATATCTCAGCGACGGTTTGAGCAATTTCGATGAAATTAGGCATGGTGACAGTTCAACCCTCTTGACCATTTCTGACAGTTAAAAATTTGAAATTTAAAAAATCAAAGATGGCGGCGGCCGCCATCTTGAAAAGTCGGAAAATCACCATATCAGCCGAGGTGTGAGCAATTTTGGCTAAATATTTCACGATAACGCAGTTCAACCATCTTGACCATTCCAACCGTTAAAAATTTGAAAATTCAAAAATCCAAGATGGCGGCAGCCGCCATCTTGAGAAATCACCATATCTTGGCCACGGTTCAAGCGATTTCGATGAAATTTGGCACAGTGACGCATTTCTACCTTCTTGACCGTGCCGACTGGTAAAAATTTTAAACTTGTTTGACCAATCGCCACAAAATTTGGTATGGTGATGCAGTTCAACACTCGTGACATGTCTGACTGTTAGATAGTTGTAATTTTAAAATTTCAAGATGGCGGCGGCTGCCATCTTGAAAAATCGCAATATCTCGGCTGAAGTGCGAGTGATTTTGACGAAATTTGGCAGATGACACAATTCGACCCTCTTGACCGCCCCGACAGTTAAAAATTTAAAACTTTCAAAAATCAAGATGGCAACGGCCGCTATGTTGAAAAATCGAAAATTGACATATCTCGCCTGTGGTTTGAGCGATTTCGACCAAATATGATGCAGTTCGATCTTCTTGAACATTCCTACCATTAAAAATTAAAATTTTTAAAATCCAAGATGGCGGCGGCCGCCATCTGGAAAAATCGCCATATCTCCGCTGCAGTTTCAGCAATTTCGACAAAATTCGGCACGGTGATGCAGTTCAACCCTAATGACCATTCCGTCAGAAATTAGAAATTTTTAAAATCCAAGGATGGCGGTGGCCGCCATCCTGAAAAATAGCGATGTCGGCTACGGTTTGACAAATCGGCACAAAATTTGGCACGTTTAAGCATATTGACCCTCTGAACGGGTCCGGCACTTAAAATTTCCAACTGTTAAAAATGAAAGATGGCAGATGGCCGCTATCTTGAAAAATCCAAAAATGGCCATATTTCGGCAATGGTTTGACTGATCAATGCAACATCACGCCTACTTATCCCTTCCTCCACCCTACATAACTCGCACATACACCTCACACAACAACCAATTCCCCTACTCTCCCTGGGCTGGCGCATTGGACCGCCATAAAGGTCTCAGCGCTGGGGTCCAGAGTAGGCTGGACCCCTGCCCGCAATAACGAACGAACGAACGCAACATCTGGCATGCTGACACACATTGGCCTTCCGTGTCGAATTGGTAGTTGAAATTTCAACAAACTTAAAAATTCAAGATGGCGGACGGCCGCCATCTTGAAAAATAAAAAATGTATTATTAAAGGACTATTAATAGCCTAGTCATAACTGGTAATAAAACAGCAAATATAGAAGTAAAATAAATTAGCCCCATATGGCACTGGCGGTCGACTCCTACTTACTGCCAACTTCAAAGTCACATGACACAAACTAGGACAAAAATCAAAAATCCGGCCCCGATAAGCTTTAGATATAGTGCTCTAATTTAAGAATCCGTGGTCATATGCCAGCCCCATTATAAATGGGGGAGGAGATAGCCTTTGAAAATGGGCCGAATTTCCGACATTCAAGGGCTCGTGACCTTGACCTTGGATTGGGTCATACTGCATACCGTCATGCATCACTCATCGATAGGGCCCACAGTTTTCCTCGGCAAATTTTGCTAAATTCCGCGGCGCCGTTTGCGAAATTCCGCGGCTCACCGCGGCAAATTCTTGGAATTCCGTGGCTCACCGCGGCCGCCCATTTTAGAGTACATTGTGCCGACTTTGGCCCAGTTATATATACTTATAATTTTAAATAAGAAAAGGTAGCACGGCACGCGTCTACTGCTGCATAAATATACAATATAATTGGAATTAATTTCTCACGTTTCTTCACAAAAACGGTAATTGTGATAACAAAAGTGAGCAAAGACGGCCTCTCAACCGCCACATGATATCA
>Ga0209780_1001999_pt1 | contig 14091 bp, 8 predicted proteins | sample WorMetexBAHAMAS2_FD_187384 | JGI IMG/M metagenome (GOLD analysis project Ga0209780, IMG submission 187384) | Marine gutless worms symbiont microbial communities from Max Planck institute for Marine Microbiology, Germany - Inanidrilus exumae... | ecosystem: Host-associated > Annelida > Digestive... | reverse complement strand
GAAAGGCAGGCATGGTGTATTTGCAGGTAAAACTGTGTGATCCATGCCTGAGCGCTTTGAGATATACATAGTATATAAAAGGCGCTATATAAATATGCTTCCTTTCCTTTTTCCTTTGATGGTTCTGCTGCCAGATTCCCGCTATAGGCTTGTGCTTAGGGCTCACCATATTCACCACATCGCCACCTGATCCCTCTTTCATGACTGTTTCCAAGTATAAGCAATTATCAGAATGAAATACTGACATTTGGCAGATTGAGCGGTTTTCACATGTGTATATGTATAGACTTGAGTATGCTCGGCATAATGTTATTTTCCTTCAGTGTCTTGACTGTAGGTTGGATGACAGAACATCAGGTCTGTAAAAAATTTGTGTCTCATCCCCATGTGTTCTCTTCTGACAGAGGTGGAACTGACTGAGGTTTGTCTGGAATGAAGCCGTTACAGTGGAGGCTGTGGTGGTGGTGAAAGGGCTGGTAAAGATTCTGCAGGTTTTATAGAGAGCAATGAGTGGGTTCCTAACAAAGCTGGAGTAGAGAGGGAACTGTTAGACACTGTCAAAGCAAGGAAGTTAACGTACTATGGTCACACCATGAGGAAACAAGGGAGTTGCCTGGAGAAAGAGATAATGCAAGGAACAATACCAGGTGCATGCAGGCGAGGAAGATCACACACGGCCTGGATGGACAACATCAATACGTGGACAGGACTCTCCCTCTAAGAATCAATCAGAATGACAGAGGACAGAGATAAATGGAAAAAGTACGTCCATGGTGTGGCCAACGCTTGGATTGAGAATGGCTAAAGGACAGAACAGGTGGTGGCGGCGGCTACATAATGCTGTTTGTTGTTGAATGTGCAGGTTCTGCTAAGTATGGGTTTTACACAACTTGAATTGGACAACCACTTTGGCGGTGCAGCATTCTTAGCATGGTTAGTATTAACTGTCTTGACAAATGTGCATGATATGCAGCTGTTATGCAATGTTTTAGCTTTTACAGTGACAAACGGTGGTATTTTTTGCCAACCTTGGTTTTCTTTTGCAGTGAAGAATCTAGTACCGTTTTTGGCATTATTTTTGATGCAGTCTGTCTATCTACACTGTGAGTCAAAAAACTAATACACTTGAATTTTGATCATAACTAGGCAAGTGTGGACTGATTTATAAAATTCTTTCACTGTCGGATTCCTGAGGAAATTTTGCATGCACACATCACAAAGATTGTCCACCTCACCTTAAAAATATGTTTCTACACTACATTGTGAAACTTTACAATTACAGTTGCTGCCAGACCAGTTTCAATGGCATATTGCATGTGAGACCTTAGAATTTATCTTGCAATATATGAGGCCACCTTAATAGCTTAGGTCTGAATCCTGTGACTATAAATTCTGGAAAATGGGGCAGCATATGATACCATACGATACAATATGGTATTTTTCCGTGCAGTCACAAGCTGACAGGCGTTTTAGCTTAATCTAGCACACGGCAGTAAAAACGAAAAAATAGGAAAAACTAAAAATAAAAACCGAGTAGCTCAGAAGAAACGGCCTGGGTGATTGTCCATGAAGGCAGTCTGGAGAGAGGTGAAGAAGTGAAACTACGGGGAAGGATTTGTGAAAGAGATAGGTTTTAAGCCGACAGTGAAAGAGAGAGGAAGTTATGGATAAGCAGAGTGGTGAATCAGAAGAGGAAGAAGTGAACTGTGAGATGACTGTGCTTGGCGTATTTACTTATTTATTTTTTTACCTGGTTTCCCTTCAGTGCTTTGGCAGTGTTGGTTTGGCAACACGAAGGGCATCCGGCGCATGACAAAGCCTGCTCCAAGTATCCCCAAAGATTCTGTAATCAGCCGAACGTGGAGTGACTATGAAGAAGATATCCAGTTAAACAAAACAAAACCACGGTGTTCACGTGACCTGTCTGTTTATGAAACGTGTTGATTGTAGGTCGCGGATGGGAAACATGCACGGATGGGGTGGCCCACTGCCACGCAGCTGGCACGTCCGGCAGGTGGCGCTGCAGCACAAAATACTCGCTCGGATGCGATCGTTGGGAATGCTGCCCGTTTTGCCGGCTTTTGCCGGATATGTTCCGGATGCAATTACACGAGTTTTTCCATCAGCACACGTGACACATATGCGCGACTGGGGGCGATTCAGCTCTCCATATTGCTGGTGTGTTGAAATACTTTCTTACTAGATGGATCAGTTATGCCAATGTACTGGCATCTCAGTGTTGGTGGAAAGGGAAAACACCACTTCCTTCAGGAGCCCAGTGGTATGATGAAGAAAGGATGACGCCAGGCCACTGCTTGGGGTTACTGCTTAGAGTTTTTTTCAGTGCATTAACACTGCTGCTTGAGTGACTTTCTTTTCTTTCTGTTTTTTCTTTTCTTTCTTTCTTTCGTTCTTTCTTTATTGTGGGCAGAGGCCCAGCCTACTTCTTGACCTCAGCGTGGAGACCCTGTAAGGGTCCAGTGCGCTAGCCCAAGGTGAGGAGGGGAATTGGTAGGTGTGTGCAGATATGTGCGTGAGTGCGGGGTTAGTAGGAGATGAACAGCTTGTCGGGTATTTCTAGCGTGCCCCCTCTAGACGTGGCCTACTGTCTGGCTTAGTCCTGAGTGGCGTTGTGTGTTGCGCTAACCAGTGGCCAGCCAAGTCTATTTACTTCAGCTCACGCTAACGCGGCTAACAGCCTTGACGCTGCTAATCAAGATGTCAGCAACAGTCACAGTTTATAGAGGACACCGCCGAACCCTTTTTTCTGCCCGGGGATTATCTTCCTGTTTATCATGTGCATATTAATTATTACTGGCTCGCCTACACATAGTGTAGGAGGGCCACACTAGTGATGCTCTCTGGCGTCTGTCGTTGTCGTCGTCTGTCGTCGTCTGTAACAATCTATGGCAGGCCAGTAGAGCATCGTACAGTTAGGGCGACACCTTGTTTAAAATAATTCTTTGGTAAGCAGACGTGCTTGGGCTGAGGTTTGAACCCCGGCTCCTGAGCACGTCAAGCTCTACTGCACATGTCGCCCGAGTGCTTTGACCACTGGGCCACATGGGCAGGTTTGCTTGAGTGACAGGAAAGGTAAAAAAACTGTGCCATTTGTTATCCCAGCGAAAGCGAGAGAATATGTTTTTACTGGCGTTGGTTTGTATGTCTGTCTGTCTGTCTGTGTGTCTGTCTGTGACCACGATAACTACATAGATTGTGGACGGATTTGTACCAAATTTTACGGGAAGGTTCCTAGGGGGAAAGGGAAGACCAAGTTCGTGTTTCGTTACGATCGGTAGAGGGATGTGGAAGTAACGGTCAAAAAACTCCGTAAAATATAAACAATCGCTGGTTCACAGCAGCAGTCTAATAGTAGGCAAGGCAAGTGTTCCCACGATCATACCTGAGACACTGAATCATACCTTCCGACACTCGGAACTTGAACGGGAGTTCCAAAAATTTAGTACTACTAGGCAAGGCAAGTGTTGCCAAGTGTTGGCGACAAACTTTTGCGGGTAGTTGTACTCTCTCAGAGTACTTTACATCTAATTCCAAACGTTCTTTTCTAGAGCAAGTGGAGGAAGAAACGTGAGAAGGAACCGGCTAACCCAGCGTCATCTGAAATAATAGCCACTGCATCAGTTTGATGCTGGTGGTGACGGTGGTGGTGACACTGAGATGCATTGCTGTTTATTTCAGATGATATAGACTTTCACCCAGGTAACTCAGATTTAGTTCCTACTGAAACTAATAAGAAATAAAGCAGTTTTGGTCATTTGTCTTTCCGGTGCCACAGCAGAACTATGTGTCCTTCAAACGGGGCTTGAAAACTTGGCTGTCTGCTAGCATGCACAGCGTATTAGAGACTTTGTGACAGTGCGCTATTCATATCTACTTTTACCATTACCATTAACTCTCTCACGCTGAAACCAGTTTGTGACACGTCTGAGCGGTATTAAACTGCATAGTCGAATCACTGTGATGTAGCTTAATGAGTATTATAAGAGTTTAGCTACTTCTTAGTCATGTGTTATGTTTCAGATGGTACTATGTAGGATGATGAAAGCAGTAAAATTATTGTTTTTAGCACTATGCTTCTTGACGTGGAGGATCCACTGTTTGTTAAATTTGGACATGCTTTTCTGAACGAGGTAAACTTTCAACTTTCATACAGTTTACTACTTGAACTTACGTTTACGTGTTTAATATTTAGTGTGTTATTAGTGGCGTATGTTTTAAACTCGCATAATATTGTCACCTTTAAAAGTAAACTTGTTGCCGTGAGTTTTTATGAGGTAGTTATTTACTTTATGTTCTGGTATTGTATTATTAAGCTGGCCACGTCTAGCAGAAGGCATAATGTAAAAGGTCTGGCATCTGTCCGTCTTTTTGTCCCGTTGGCATACTCTCCGTGACTCATGAGGGCAGCATGCCAGCATACATTTTGGCCAGACAGTAATGAGGACTGGCGTATGTTTTTACCATGCTGGTTGTATAGCTCCAGGCGTGGTTAGGGCATTCAGTTGCATCTGTCTGTCTGTTTGTCCGCGCTCTAAAAGGAAAACGGCTAGGTATCAACACCAAACTTGATACGCATATACTCTATAGTAGTCGCTCGGCATGCATTGACCCAGAGGTCGAAAGGTCAAGGTCACACGGTTATGAAAACCGTCACGGTCGCATGGTTGCTAGTGATGCGTGCTGCTATGGCCATGTGCTGCTGCTGGGTCTGCATGTCGATACGACTGCCTATGTTTTTCTAGACGTGTTAATGTTGTCAAAAAGTTGAAAGTCCCATGGCAGAAGTTTTGAAGAACATGTAATCTGACCTGGAGTTAAAACTGAACGAATTTTAGCTACTGAGACTTTAAACATTCTTTTGGGTGAATTGAACATGTTTGAAAATATTCATGAGCTGATACTCTACAGCCAGTCAGCAATTAACAAATAATGACATAACATATGATGCGCATTTCAGTCAGGATTTGAAATGAAAACAAAACAATGCTGCTTATTCTCTGAAATAGCTATTAAACATTTTATGATGTAATTTTGTGATGTAACTTTGCAAGAAATAGGATTCTTTTGGAACACGCACGTTGTGAATGACCGTTCAAAGATGTGAAAATATTTTATTTCATATGGGCAATCATGACCTTACCTGAGGAAAACAGAGAATGAGTTCGTTAAACAAAAGTGTAGCATAAAAGTATTATAGTAGCGGTAATGTTTTGTGATAGATGTTAAATCTGTTATGTGTGTTTCTGTTTGTACAGTACATTGCTGAGTTTGGTACGAATCACGTCTACAATGCTGATACATTCAACGAAAACCAGCCTAAGTCCAGGTACCAGCCATTTGCCAGTGCATATATATGTCTACATTGTATTTAAAAAAGACTATCGTTTTAATAGGTCATTCTGTCTTCTAGACGTTGTCAGTAAGTAAGCAAGTTTAATGTTTCAATAGCAAGTTATAAAAACCGCTAGATTTTAATAGATGTTTCACTGCTGTTCTAATGGTGAATGTTAAGCCATTCCTGAAATGTTACACCCAAGTGGACGTATACACCAGTCAGAAACTGGTGTATACGTCCATACACCAGTCAGCAACTGTTTAAACTTTGAGGCAGCTTAAAGAAATTTTATTTGGTTTGCTAATTGTTGCATGTGGCAGTAGCGGTCTTTTAGTTGTTGGAACCCTTAATAATTTCCTAGCTCATCTCTTTCGTATATGCTTTATTTTGCTGGGTTTTTTTGAAGAGATGTAACACTGGTTTAACATGTCGGTTGTCCTTCCTGTTACCCAACCAACAGTGTCAAAGCACTAAAGGAAACACAAAGCACTGACCTCTGCTAGAGATGTGACGGAGCATGCCAAAATCTGCATCTGTCTGATGCGGATTTTATGTGCAAAATCCGTCGGATGCAGATGCGGATTTGTCGCACAGTGAAAATTAATACCAGCTATTATAGCTACTGTGATTCAACTTAGTCTTAGTTACTTAAAATTAAACAGTTACAAACAAACCAGCGGTGAATAATTAACATCACTGTGATTGTTTTTCTAAAAAATAAAGAAAACACGACAACAGATCTCTCCGTCAATCAAAAATAATTGTAGAGTTGGACCGAAACAAAAATTTTGAATCTGTCATGATCAGATAATAGATTTTAAGTATACGGCGAATTTCGGATTTTGGAAAAGTGTCAGATTCTGTCGGATTCGGATTTGGAATCCGTCACATCCCTAACCTCTGCCAGTGGCATGGCCTCATCTTTTCTTCATCCACTACCGGACTCTTGAGGTAAGGGGGGTTGCCTTCTTTATGCCGGCTCTGCGACACTAGTACCAGTGCCACTTATGAGTAACCTCAAAGGTTTTCTTCTAAACAGATAGAGGAATGCAGCAGACAGGGAGCTGGCTAAGCCAGGTTAAGGTGGAAAACGGCGATTAAAACATAGGTAAATAGACGTAACAAATTTTCACGCCGCTGATTTATATGTAGATGTGACTATCAACAATATTTATTTGTTGGTGCATGCATTTTGCAGTGATTCATCGTATCTCAGACGAGCAGGTCAAGCGGTCTATGATGCTATGTTTGCTGCTGATACTAATGCAATCTGGTTAGCGTGCTTGCTGTTACTTCCTTAATAACATGTGAACTTGTGTGTATTCAGCTCACAGACATATGCAGGTAATGTTGTGGTTGTCATGTGCGTTCACAAAAGGGTGGAGGGAGTAAGTTTGGTACCATGGATGGGAGGTCCGCCGGATCCTTCTTTTGGGTTTTGCCTAAAGAAGCATTCCAAAGCCAGACTAACACAGAAAAGATATTATACAACAAGTGTCGTTAGGCACGCATATAGGAACTGAAGAACAGCAATTACACAAGGTATCACATTGAACTGATAAATAGATTTTGTGGTGGTTGGTTGGTTAGTTTCCACCCAGTTGTAGGCACTAGCATTACTTAAATGAGCCTCCCCTATCCTTTCCCTTTTTTGTCATCGCTGAACAAAAAGGCATTGAGGTCGGGAGGTTATTGTATCATTGGCCATCCTTAATCTGGCAGAACTAAATCTTGATGCAAGACCTTGTCCCCGATATAGTTTATTTTTGTGCTGAAAGGGGACATTAATCTTACCAACCAACCACAAGCCATATGCCATTAGCCATTGAAGAGCAGCATTATCAGCTGGTCTTTGGCAGCTGCTGGACAGTTTTTGTTCTATGATTGAAAGTGTAAACAATGTTTGTTAATGATCCAAATATAATGTCGTCAGCAAAAACGAAAATTAAAGCGATAATGACTGCAAAGCGAAAACAAAACTAAAACGAAAATACTAAAACAAAAACATTCTAGTTTTCAATAATGCACAACAAAGTTAATTATGTACAACAATTTACACAATAACAACAGCCGGTCTGTGGCACTTACCTCGTCTGGAAGTTGGGTCATATTCGACTGTTAGCTCGTCCTGTAAACAAGTTTATGTTGAGAGGCAGTTCTCCCTCTGTGGAGAGCTGACGAGTGGAAAACGCAACCGAGCCAGGATCATACTGTATACTCGCGTGTTCCTGAAGCAGAACAGACACGTTCTGTAATCTGTATTGATACTAGTTTCGTCCAGCTGCCTGAACATCCAGGGGCGTTTGTTAACATGCACCATTGGTGCCTTGCGTACCCCGTGCCAACTAAGACGTGTGTGGTTAGTGTCGAGTGACGCTGGCGTTGTCGCCCAGTAAAGCAATTTGCGTCAGTAAATAACTTTGTTTCGGGTTGCATGCAACAGATGCATATTATACAGCTAAACTAAATTTTCCCATGATTTTCCCTTCAAAGGTGGCGGTGGGTATCATACAAGTGTGTGTATTATATGCGAATTTTTATGACACAGATGCAATCATTTTCGTTCTAGTTTTAGTTTTAATTACTAAAATAGCACTGGTATTTTACTTATCTAGGCAAGCAAGAATCAAAAAAATGTTCTACAAGATCTCTGACAGCATTAGAAATTCCTAGTAGAGTAGAAGATAAAATGATGGCTGATGGGAATAAGTATGTGTGAAATTATGTATCAACATGGTTTGTTGTTTGATTGAAGGTTGATGCAGGGTTGGCTGTTTGTGAATGATAAGGAATTCTGGCAACCAGCGCAGACTGAGGCTTTGCTGACATCTGTGCCTCTGGTTTGTCATTTTTGATTGCTTATATTACTCCGGGTTATGTTAACCCTTTCACAGCCGCTTTCAAGATGCACTTGGAATAGCTGCCAGTTGCCAGGGAAACCATTAGATGGTTGAGATAGCAGATGGCCAGAAGCCGTGTGTGATGCTTAGTCAACATAGATAAAGTATCGATGACATTTCTTGGATTTCCGCTTTATGTGCAACGAATGAAAATGCGCAGAGGTAAAATGAAGTCACAGAAAATTTGGAGAACATATTATGTCAGGGAATACCGTATATTTTGCAGTCCATTTTTGGGACTTCTGCGTCCAGTGAAGCAGATGACGTATTGTTATTTTACGAGTAGTAGATCTTTTTACCCAAAAGCGTTTATTCGCAGTCAACATGCACTTGAAATTCTTTGTAGCTGTAGCAGGCTGTGCCAGTATCTGATGACAAAGGCTACAGCATATATTTATGCGTTGATCTGAAGAGAATCTTTATGCAACAGATGTTATCACTGGTGACTTATGATGGATTTTTTGTGTGTGAAGAAATGACAAATACTTTGACATATTTCCCATGATACTGCCAGTGAAATTAAATTTGACATTATTTAGCATTTTACAGATCCTGTATAAATGACGTAAAAATTTCTTTCACCAGCGTATTTTTTTTCAGTGGAAATGCACTAGAAATTGTTTGGTGACTGGGCCCTACGGGCTTTCTCTGTGGCAGGCCCGTCAGTTTGGAACTCATTGCCAGAGTACCTGAGAGACCCGGCCGTCGGCAGAAACAGTTTCAGAAAACAGTTGAAAACGTTTCTGTTTGCAACGTACAGCACATTAGAGGTTCTACGACAATGTGCTGTACAGATTCACATTACATTACATTACAAGTATGGAAGGAGAAAGGGGCAAAGGCCCCATTTATAAATTCTATACCGGCCAATGTGTTTTATGAGCTGTTATAATTATTTGTATCAGTTGTAAACGTTAAAGTCAATGGTACAGAGATGGCGTAGCATCTTCTGTCTAATCTGAGTTTGCTAGGTGCCTTCAAAAAGGCATGCAGGCAGGGCAGTAAAACGTTGCTTCAACAAAATCCTCCAGTTCTTGACTGGGGATGCCTGCTAACTTGGGTTGAACCGTATAATGGCTATAAGACGGCTGTTTGTGTGTGAACATTGAACCCTAATCTCCACAAATTCTGGAGAAGGCAAACACAGATGGAATCTAACCTATAAAAGTCCCATCCAGATATTTAAGGTGCAGTCTAAAAATAGTCACGAGAGCGATTGTGTGTATGTATATCCAGGGTAAGATGATTGTGCTGGACCTGTACTCAGAGGTCGAGCCACAGTATTTACGACTCAAGTCGTACTTTGGTCAGCCATTCGTCTGGTGCATGCTGCACAACTTTGGTGGCACACTGTCAATGTACGGAGCCATACAGCCTGTCAATGAGGTAATGAACTATCTTAGGTGAAGTCGGTTGACTGAAAGTGAAAATGAAATTGGGAAAAACCAGTTACAGCACATTGTGGGAAAATGCAGGCAGTAAGTGAAGTAAGTAAGTGAACAGTATATAGCGATTAGCATCAACTTAGCTTTTCACTGCTGCGGGAAACTCGCATGCCGTATGGGATCACACAGTGTTACCTGCCACCCAGTAGAGGTGTGAATCCCGCTTTACCCCAATCTGAAGCAGGTACTCGATTTAGTGATTTAGGCTATCCAACTTTCAAATATTCTAGATGCTTAATTGAGGCCATACTGTGTCCCAACTGGCTTTTGTAAAGTCCCCTGCAATGCAGTGGCGCCCTCAATTTTGACAGAAGGCATTTAAGTACTGCAATTTTTGGCAGTAATGTTGCTAAGAAAGTAACCAGTTAAATGAAACTTTATTTTTCACCTCACCTAACTAGTGCATCTGCACTACCCCGGGAAACACAAAGCAAAGAATTGCATATAAAGGCATGAACGCTGAATGTTTTTGCCAACAGATACACAAAACACATTCACATTATCACTTGGTCACAGCTGAACCACCCTTTATTTGCACAAGAATCAACCATATGCACCAAACAAAACCTAGGAAGGGAGTATAGCATGCTACTTGTACAAGTGACCCTGACATTCCCACCTAGGCTATCCATCTTTCAAGTATTCTGGATGCCTAACTGAGGCCATACTCTGGTTCACCTGGCTTTTGTAAAGCTCCCTGCAATGCAGTTATCACCCTCAATTTGTACAGAGGTCACTGGCATTTAAGTACTGCAATTTTTTAATTCCACCAGTCGTCACAGATTATAGAGGACATTAACACCTAAATCGGTTTATCTGATGACACTGGGGATGAATCCTAACCCACGGCAATGAGACCCATTGAGGATATGTGGCACAGGTTATTTTACCGGCTGGATGCCATTTCAGTCAGCCCAGCATTGTCACAGCACTGAAGAAAACACAAAGTACAGACCTGAGCCAGTGATGTGGCCTCATCCTTTCATCTTCCACCACTGGACTGCATCTGGACCATCTCTTCCAGAGTGATATCGACCACTATTGCCAGCCACAAACCCACACAAAATGTAATGTTGTGTTATGCCAAACATAGACGACTTGTACTGAATGCATTATTGGTGGCAGGGTCCGTTGGCAGCCCGGGCTCTGCCCAACAGTACAATGATTGGCATTGGTTTGACGATGGAAGGTATAAATCAGAACAACATGATCTACGAGTTTATGCTGGAGAACAGCTGGCGCCAAAAACCTCGGAACCTCACGCAGTGGTTTGGATGTTTTCTTCAATTTTATATCTGTCAGTTTTTCACAAGATTTTGCCCCAAAGGATTGGTCGGAGAGCTGGCATAAAGGGAGCAATGTCCCTTCTGTTAGGAGTCTGGTTGTGGATGCAGAAAGGATGAGGTCAAGCCACTGGTCAGGGTTAATATTTTGTCTTCCTTCAGTGCTTTGGTTGGGTTGCAGGAAGGACATCCGTCTAGTAAAATAAACCCATTCTACTAATCCCAAAGGTTCTGTTTCGGAACGAGTGGAGGAGGAGGATTTGAGAGGAAACCAGCTGATTCAGGTTCACTGATGCTGACCCAGGTTTGCCAATGGTGACCCAGGTTCACCGATGGTGACCCAGGTTCATCGAGCTGACCCAGGTTTACCATTGGTGACCCAGATACACCGATGTTGACCCAGGTTCATCGATGATGACCCAGGTTCACCGAGGTAAACAGCTGTTAAACACAAGTAGTTGTTGTGCACCATTAAGCTTCACTCTTCTATGATGTGACGCTTTTTACCTGCGCGGTGCTAGTGATGCACGGGTATTAGCCATTATCGTATGTCTGTCACGCACTGGTATTGTATCAAAATGGCTAAACGTAGGATCAAACAAACAACGCCACGTGATAGCCCAGGGACTCTAGTTTTGTGATGCCAAGAGTCGTTGCTTGACGACCCCCTTCCTCTTAAAATTTGCACTTAAAGTGACCCACCCGGGGCGTGGTTATGGTCATGTGACTGTTTTAAAATTTTGCGTTTATCGCGATGCGGCGCGTCACAGGTTTGTCAGCAAGAATGAGCAACTTGCCTCAGAAAGTTTTGCTTCGGCAGTAAAGACGCGATCTAGCCTGGAATAACTCCAGGCAGAATTGCAGTTAAAAGATGAAAACTGTCGTGATCATGGTGTATGCACTGTGACTGATGGCAGGATAGAGAAGTACACCAAGCGACGCTACGGAGCGTATTCGCCACATGTTGATTATGCTTGGCAGCTGCTGAAGGTAATAACCATCTTCGTCCTTATCATCGTCATCTGTATTTTATAAATCTGATGTGTATAATACATGATTATGATGGCACATTATGGTGTGGAGACGGTTCAGGTAGTAAAGTATGTAAAGTAAAGTATACGTCGATTTGTATAGCCCATTATGGTAACTACCTCTAATGCGCTCAGACATGGATCACACAGTTGACCTGCAATTTACACCATGCCTGCCTTTACTCCCCAGCTGCAGACCATCACCACCCTTTGGCTGGTACTCATTTTACCGTCCCACGGAGGGTAGAAGGCTGAATCGACCTGGGTGGTTGGTTACATAGAGGCTTTGCGTTTATGCGCTATATAAATCCACGATTGATTGATACATACCAAAATAAAGTGCCGCCTCCGGGAGTCAAACCCGGACACGGTCATCCATCCCATTACGAACCGGGCTCAGAGTAGGTTAAGCTCATTGATCGAGACCAACGCATTACCACTATGCCATGCTGCCGCCATTGTACTGTTGAGAAGAACTCTAGCGTCATCACTCTAATCCAAATTTGCTGGTCGCCATCAGCACGGGTATGCAAGCAGTACAACTTTGCTCCAACAAAATCCTCCAGTTGTGTGCCAAATTTGGTGCTTTGGGCCAGCGTGTAACGATCATTGCCATAAGCCACCCCACTAATCCTCCAGTTGTTAACTGGGAGTGCCAGCTAACAGAGGTTGACCTGTATGATGGCTGTAAAGCGGTTGTGTTTGACAGCACAGTTGACTCTGCTATGACATTTAGTTTACAAGATGATGAGGGTTAAGCCAGGATGTTGCAGTGTTACTACCGGGTTGATGTTGATGTCGAGGTCTTTGCTATAGCCATCCTTTTGATGTTATTTTCAGAAGTGCTTGTCAGTGCTGTTTGGAAATAAAAAAGTTTTCTGTGCTAGAGCAAATTGTTCTGGTTTATCGGACACTTTGCGAATGTCGGGTGGCAGCTTGTTTCACTGGTTCGGCCCTGACACAGAAAACTGCGCCGACCGAATCTGTCAGTGTTGACGCATGGCACGACCAGGTCGTCGTGGTCAGTAGAGCAAAGTCACGTTCGATGTACAGGGTCTTGTGCAACTCTGTTTTTTGCCAGTCCTGAAATAGTAACAATCAGTGTAAACGTTTTACTGTAAGTGTACATCACAACACTGTTGACTGGGTGACCAAAAGACTCTATCCTGTAAAGACTTTCTGCAAATATCGCCAGAAGTACTAAACTGAGTTCCAACTGGAAGCCAGTCTAAGTGAAAGTAGTGTACATTGCGTGAAGAGTCCAGATGCACTGTGCCATTATAAAGCTACAGTTTGCATTGTGTCACTTATTTGCACAATTTGTTATACTGTCTCTGATGGCTTCATGTTTAAACATTGGCCATAACATGCCGTGTTGTTTCTTGCTGTGACATGCTTTTGTTTATTTGCAGTCGACAGTGTACAACTGTACTGATGGGCAGAAACATCACAATAAAGGAGGATTTGTTCACCGTCCAAGTCTGCATGTAGTACTTGATGTTAGTGATGCACGTTCTCTAATTTTTGCTTTGCTGTTGCACTTTTACTGGCTTGTACAACTGCATTACTACAGAAATTTTAAAACAGCAGATTATAAATTCTCAAATGATGCATTTGAGGGATTTTGTAAAATTCATTAGAATTTATTATCCACACATAACATTACATGTCCAAGCATACCCGGTCTTATTTGATTGTTTGTTTTAGTTTGTTTATTTCTATTTCTTCTCTTTTATTTTTGAAAAATAACAGTTAAAACCTGCTTGTATCATTTCTTGTGGTTGAAATTCAATTCTTGAATTCATAAAACAAATTTTAAATTTTATCTGCACTGTGGCATGTTTTTGTTTCTTTACTTCATTAATCTCTTAAGTTTTTAAGTTGCAGTTATCATTGATATATAGACTGTTCCTTTACTGGCATTAAAAACATCTTCCATCATACATCCAGTCAAAAATTTTATTAAGTCAACTTATATGATCAGATTGAATGATTAAATTGTAATTATGTGACTTATTTAATCGAAAAAAGTATAGCTGATCATACAAGTTGACTTTTTAAATAAAATAATAAAAT
>Ga0209780_1001998_pt1 | contig 14092 bp, 9 predicted proteins | sample WorMetexBAHAMAS2_FD_187384 | JGI IMG/M metagenome (GOLD analysis project Ga0209780, IMG submission 187384) | Marine gutless worms symbiont microbial communities from Max Planck institute for Marine Microbiology, Germany - Inanidrilus exumae... | ecosystem: Host-associated > Annelida > Digestive... | reverse complement strand
CATTACATCGTACCCCGTGAAAAGTCTGCCCCCCCCAGTGTGATGCGGCCTTTTGTTAGAATTCTTTGACCACTTGTTTAAATTGCACTTGTTAACATAACTGGGTTTCAGTGACCCCAGTCAGGGCCATTAACGGCCAAGATCTCAAGGCTGTCTTTTTTATCTGAGTAAACTTGATGTTATTGCATGCAGACTGTTTGGATGCAAGGAGACCTTGGCTGTATTCATCAGCTGGATTCTTGTGTCAACTGCAGTGTGGTTAGCTGGAATATTCTCAATCCGCTACACGCTGAAAGCACTGCTGTCTTACCATGGCTGGATGTACGAAGCTCGTGGCAAAATGTCGCTGCCTAGCAGACTTTGGCTGGTAGCTACAGTACATTGCTTTCATAATAGATAGCACCGGTAGTTATTTTTAAAGCTGAACTTGAATGCCTTTATTTTTGTTAATTAATGTATTATTTTATCAGTATAACAGAAATGTATGCATAAATTAATGTGAAAGTTTTATAGATTGCTGCTGCATAGCATTATTACTGGCCTGCTTACACATAGTGTAGGGGCCAGTATTGTTTTGCTCTCTGGCGTCTGTCATCTGTTGTCGTCTGTAACACTCCATGGCCGGCCTGCAGACGGCTTCACCCACACAGGCCAGGCGATGACGTCATGCCGTCTTCAGTCTAATTATAGCTCCACGGTAACACTGCACGGTGGGCCAGTAGTGTTACGTCTTGTTAGGGCGACACCTTGTTCATGTTTTCAGGACAGTTATGTAGCTAATACTGACAAAATGTCATTGATTTTAAGTGGCTTACTTTTACCCTAATAATTGATTGTCTTGATATGTTCTTAAATTTGTGGCTTATTGTCATTTTGCGTGGTCAGCTTGGACCGTTGTGTCACTGCAGAATGACCTCGACGGACAGCACAGATCCACAGATCAGTGGGTGGGAGGTTATTGATATACATGTAACTTTGTTGATAACGATAGACATTTGTCAGTCCATGTCCTCGTGGCTATGGTAGCAGTAATATCTTGTAAGGGTTGTAAATTATAAGAATGCACCATCATGCTGTTTTCTTTCCAGTGTTCCACGTTTTACAATATGCAGTACTGTTTACGTAAGTATTTTCTGCGTTGTATAAATGATGTAAAATGAGGGCTTGGTTGTGTTTTCAGCAAACACTGAAGGTTTTTATTGGTAGAAATCCAAAGCCACTGCTGTGCAGCTTCCAAGGCTCACTACCTTCACTGCCTGTACCTGCACTCAAAGACACTATGAAACGGGTACATATGTCATCGGATTCATCTGTCTTCTTCCACAAACTACTATTATTATTACAGTGGGTCACTTTATCTTCCGCTAAAACCAAAGTCTAAAACCTTAGTCTAAGACCAAAAGTTTGGTTTGAGACCTTATTAATGCAAAACGTGAAGTGATGCTCAACTTTGGTCTGAGACCAAAGTCTAAAACCAAACTTACTGCTTAAACCAAATTTTAAAACCAAAGTTTGGTCTAAAACCGAACTTAATTTGTGCAATCCGGTCTCAAACCAAACCGTCCTAATGCATTTCGATAGGCAATTATCACTAATCTCTTAGAGTTAAGACTTTAGTCCAAAACCAAATCACTTTATCTTTTGCTTAATCTGAACTCGGTCTAAAACCAGGTTTTAGGCGTTCAGATTAAGCTTTGGTTTTAGACAAAGGTTTTAACTTTGGTTTTAGCAAAAGATAAAGTGATCCAGTATACTTTTAGCCTTTGTTTCTGGAGTTATCAATGGCCAGGACGTGTGCACTGCATGCGAGCGTGAGCGTGTGTGTGATTGTTGACAGTATCTGAAGTCAGTACGGCCACTGATGGATGATGAGAACTACAAGAGAATGGAGCGTCTGGTGAAAGAATTCGAGACCAAAGTTGGTCCACGACTCCAGAAATATCTCGTGCTGAAGTCGTGGTGGGCGACCAATTATGTGAGTCTCTATTATGCGGATTTATATAAGTCTGAGTTGCAGTAATCTTCTGATTACTTTGCCCGCGAAAGCGGTTGCGAAGTATTGTAATGAGTATGTCTGTCTGTGTGTCTGTCTGTCCGTGAGGATATCTCCAGAACCACATACATGATCTTTATCAATTTTTTTCATGAATTTTGCCTATGGTGATGGCTCGTTCTTTCTCTGGCAGGGTGACAAAATCCCAAGGCGAAGGGGCAATTTTGGAGGTTTTCTTCCCCATTGTACAGCATAGCATTTGGGACCCATTCAAATATGGCTGAACCGATCGAGATGCTGTTTGGGATGATGAGTGCGCTTGGCCCGAGGAACAGTGTGTTACATGAAGGTGATGATCCCCGAAGGGGAAGGGGCAGTTTTGAGGGAAAACGTTCCTGACATGCCTAACACTCCTATGAATTGTGAATTTAATTGGTCCATGCAGCGGCGTGCACACGACAGGGGCAGACGTTTGATTGCAAGCGTTGGACGAGTCTTATCGGTCACAAAGGGGGCTGGGATTGCAAACAGCGGGCGAAGTCTGATATCTTTGATTGCCTTGTTAACTTTGTGCTGTGGTATATTGTTGTTTTGTGTATTGAACGAGTATTTGCACTGAGGTTTAGACTACTAAAACATTGGACGTAAACGTGAATCTGTTAGTGATGTGGCCAGCAGTGTTAAGTGAACAGCTCTTATTAAGCACGCGGCATGGAAGAGACATGTGTGAGAACGTTTTACAAACAATGTTTGACTGTGATGTAGGTGTCGGACTGGTGGGAGGAGTACGTCTATCTGAGTGGACGATCACCAATCATGGTCAACAGCAATTTCTACGGCCTGGTAGATATTGTCTTCATTTTCACTCACACACATACACAGGTGCATGCATATCATGGTAATGGCTATTTTTCTCCTAAACCTGGGTCAGCTGGTGCCACTTTATATCCACCATTTCCAATAGAGAATCTCTAAGGATACTAGGAAATGGTTTTTATATGCTGAATCGTCTTCTTGTCTTCCAACCAACCAACATTGTTAAAACACTGAACAGAATTGAAAGCACGGATTCCAGCCACGGAAAGCCACACATTTTGTTATTTTAACTTGCAGTGAACTGTAAATTTCAGAAATAGACTTATTTGGACTTATGACTGCTGAACCTAGCTGGTTACAAGTGATTGTAGGTGTTGCGTGTTGTCAGGATGCAGTGCTGTTGCAGCCAACTACAGTGCAAGCTGCACGCGCTGCTAATGTCGTCTACAGCATCCTGCTGTATCGTCGTCGACTGGAACGTGAAGAAATGCCTCCAGTCAGTGCTAATGTGCTGTTCTGACCTCACTATAATGTTATAAAGATAAAGTGATAAAGTCCTATCGGCATTGGACAACCAGTGACGTCCCTTGCATCAGGAGCCAGTTGATAGATCAAGATTGTAAGAGGTCAGATGGGTGACTTTCCCTCATTGTTAGCACCAATGCATCAAGTTCTCTTCAGCGCACCAACACTGCCATTGGCCAACAACTAGGTCATCTGTGTGGCTCATAAGAAAGTGCTGTAATTATTTCAAACAGGTTCTCCTGGCTAGAGCTTGAGTAGCTGTAGAAAAGTGTTGGTAATGGTAGTGTGAGGTGGTCGAGGATTACAGGGTGCTTACAACTCTGGAAAACCTGGAAAACTCAGGGATTTTTTAATTCTGGAAAACTCAGGGAAATTTGAAATATACTCTGGAAATTTTTGAAAATTAGATGGTATGTTTTGGTGACGCAGTCTGAAACCTACAACAAGCCGACATGTAAGTGTGTGTGCATAATAATTGTTAGTAACAGTAGCATAGATTGGTTGGGTGACACAGTGACTGGCGTGAGTGGAGCCGGTCACCATGCTCCTTAAAATATATTCTGTAATTCTGCATAAGAGCAAGAAAGGTACCGAAATGGCTGGTAAGGTGGTTCATTACATCGGTCTTTTAACGTTATAATTGTATGGAAAAAACTGCTTAAGGGGTCTGGAAAACCTGGAAAACTCAGGGAATTTCATTTTGCCAAATTTGTAAGCACCCTGGATTAATAAAGGTGATCGTGAGCATCATCAAATCTGTCACTGGATTATCCAGATCATCCTGGATCAACGGCCATATAATCATTGTCCTCGTTGTTGTTGTTATGTAGTTTTGTGTAAAATGATTTTAGAGCACAGAAATGGTGAATATGTGTATTACATTACTTGAATCATGTTAAGAAATGAAAGGTTTAACAGTCGTTCATTTGTCTCAATGGTCTACAAGCCGTTTGTCACTCGTGGTTAGATGTGCTGCGGTATTGTAGTGAATCTATGCATCTAGGAAGCGTGTTTCAGTTACACTTGAGCCCCATATGGGTATCGGGGCGGTAATGTGTCGTGATTCATGTGCTGATTATGGCTCTATATAAATAGTTTGTTTGTGTGTTTACTTAACTCCTTTTCTCACTTTCTTCTTTCTTTACTTTCTTCTTTCCTTATGTTTTTTTCTTAATTATTTACGTCTTTACTTCCTGACTTATCTATCTACTCCTTCCAGAATAGACCCGTTCTGTTTCCAGGCTGGAGATCATAGGAGGCGACCAAACCTGGCTTTAGTTTTTTGGGTTCATTAAATGTTGTAGTATATTTTGTTACGGATGCATGTTTGCTTTTGTTGTGTTTGTTTCAGTTTTTCAGTAGTAAGCCAAGAGATTGGCTGGGAAGAACATCTCCAAAATGATCTATTTTGTGTCGGGTGGGACTAAAACCTTAACTCAATCAGTCACACTTGGCTTTGTGTGCCGTCAGTTGGTTTGCTGGTCATTTTAGCCAGTTTTATCTTTAGCACTACCTACCAGTGACTCCAAAATGACATACTTTGTAGTGTGTGATTTAACTCATAATTCTTCTTAACGTTTTTTGATGATGTGTCGAGGTATTGTGTTATTTCTGAGACACCATATGGTCTTGTGTGTTGTGTGTAGTTAATGATACACAACTTTATCCCACTGTGTTCATGGCAGTATGAAAGACAGTTTAATACGACACGCATTCCAGGCATTGAAAAAGGCAAACAATGGATTTTCTTTTACATACTTATGAAACAGCAGTGTTTGCTAATTCACATGCAAGGATTTGTTCTGTTCACATAATTTGTGTGTTTTCTTCATGCTTTTTTATTTGCATGAAAAATATTTGACTTAGAAGCTTTGATAGCTCTACAGCAATGGCTTTCTACCATTGTACTGCAAGAAGATGTCATTGTTTGTGGATCTGCGGGCTGGCTTCGACAACGTATTGCATCTGTCATTTTTATCGTGACAAAATTTTTTATAATATAGTCATTAGCTAAAGAAATGAGAAACTCTAACAGTTTTTTTGTAATTAAAAATCAAATAAAGAACACAAATGAACAGAGTGAAAAGCATAAATGATAAAGAATAAAAAGAATACAGAGCACAAATCAAAAATCATAGAAGAAAATCTTAAAATAGCGTTTTCGATTTTTGCTAAACCACTCACAAACTGATCTTGCATGCTGTCTTTATCTAGTTTTAATTCAAAAATACATGTGCTATTAGTGTAGTCTTGGTCACTGTCTATTTATTCTTATTACCCACTGAAACAGTCGGTGCATTCATTCTGTCAGTCAATATTATGAGTACGTCACTTTTTACACAATTTTATTCTTGTAGACACAATTGCACACATGAAGGAGAGTCGCCACATTGCCGTCTATCACCGAGGATGCTATTACAAAGTGTACATCTACCACAAAGACCAGCTGCTGAAACCGTGTCAGATTGAAATGTACGTGTCAACTGCATAATTTGCATACATTTCGGTTCACACAGCTCTCCGTAGCAGTTAACCTAGATGAACAAGAAGGATTTTTGCTTGCACGACGCTATGCTAATGCGGGACTGCGGGCATTAGCCATCATTGTGTGTCCATTGGTCTGTCCTTTTGTCACATGCCGGTATTGTGTCAAAATGGCTAAACGTAGGATCATGTAAACAATGCCACGTGATAGTACAGGGACTCTTCTGACGCCAACAGTCGCTGGTGGGCGACCCCCAATTCCCCCTGAAATTTGTGCTTAAAGTGACTCACCCCCTTTTGAACACTACGATTTCGACCAATATCCGCTCATAGTACCTCAGCCGTGAGAGTTGGCGAAAAAAGTTCAATTAGCACTAATAAGAAGTCGACCACGCGCTTTCCAACAAGTCATCGGTGCACCGTGTAAGTTACCCCTAAGTCCCCCAAAGTGTGGCACAAAACGAGAATTTTTTACATTTGGTGTTGCCTTTCATATCTGTGTTGCAAGTAATTGTAGACACTTCAAATTTGGTGTGTGGTCGAACGTAGCAAATCCCAGCCCACAGGTGACAAATCGTCCTTGAAATGGGCGAGTCACGTCACGTGACCCATTTAAAATTTTTAGTCTCTTTAAGATATCTCTGGAACGGCTTAAGCTAGAAACTTCAAATTTGGTGTGCATGTTCATCATAGCAAGTCCCAGCCTACAGACGCATAATTAAAATCAGTCGGCAATTTACTTACAAAATAAGTCGTTTTTAGCAAATGTGCTGAAAATGGGACATTACCTGCGTTATATTGATAAAATGTGTAAGTTGCTCACGTATGCAGGAAACGTCTGACAGTGTTTGAAGCACTGTGTTCTACAGTCTGGTCGTCGTCATCATCATCACCAAACCTATATCACATACGTAGCATGTGTTCGATGATGGCCGGTTGTGCTTTTGATGCAGAATGCTGCAGAAGATAATTGATGATACGGCGTCAGAGCCAGCGCCAGGTGAATGTTACCTCGCAGCTCTTACTGCCACCGATCGCGTCACCTGGGCCAAGGCACGCAAGTCTTTCTTTGCATCCGGCGTCAACCGATCTTCACTTGACGCCATTGAAAAGGTTTGGTTATAGGTGTATGTGCTCGTTCACTGGATTTTTTCTGACTTTGCCGTCCGTTGTGCATTATTCTATCATCATTAGTTATGGAAATGTCACAGTCACTTATCACATCACTGTTGAAGCAATCAGAATTGTGGGATGTAGCCACCAATATTTTGTAAAAGCTTTATAAGATTAGTGGATATCATTTTATCTAGTAGATGGCATCCTGTTAGGCAGCACAGTGAATCTTTTTTACACTAACACATAATCTGTCCATGGTGATCTAGGCTGCACTCTTTGCATGCCGTTTTGAACGTTGATGCGATATTGTGCGCAAGGTTATCAATTGGTAAAGTGCTGTTTAGCATAGAAATATGTTTTACTCCAGGACTGATTGATATTGAATTATCTGAGATATATGCATCATGAAATATTTAATTAGATCACAATGGCAAGAAAAACAAAAAGCCGACACTCCAATAATTGTGCGGATGTGGCATGATGCATAAAGAACACGATACGGAGCTGTGTAATTTGACTGTTTTCCACCAGCCATGAAAATAACACTCACAGTCGATCACTGTTTAAGAATGCTGCACACTGCAGTAGCAGTATTGCGTCATGTCTTCCTGCTTTTGCCATGCAACAGCCCTGCTTATGTGGGTGGAAGTTAATTAATCATGCCACAATATGACTGGTGACTATAGTGTATGTCGTGGTGACTTGTGTGGTTGTAGGCAGCATTTTTTCTCGCACTGGATGACGAGCCACAGATGTTTGACAGGGTACGTTGATAATAGTCTGTTACTTATGTCAGAAGTGCAAACATCGTTCTGAATGATGACTTAACAACAACAGCAGTGACAACAATATTCAGTAAAGTTATTCGTGCTATTTAAATTTATATTGTAAGTAATACAGGGCAGAGTCGAGTGTCGTTGCTTGTTAAAGGCATAAATACACATCTTCATAATTATCTAGTAGTATGCATATTTGTTTACACATTGCTGAAAGACATGAGATCTAATTGCTTGCTAGCATTGAGGCATTTTTGTGAACTGTTTTATGCTGGAATAGCATGTGTAGAACTACAGATAGGTGACCACCTGCTAGTGATCGCTCACTGTTTACGAGGCATTTGGGTAGTCTTCTGGTTTGTTAGAAATGCCACAGTCTTTCAGTTTTTATAGGCAGACTGTTGGGGAACTTGGCCTAACTATCATTTACTCGGGGAAAAATAGGCCAATTAAATGGTTAAAGGATTAACTGCTGGCTGATAATTATGCCTAGAATGATTTATCTCAGTGCTTCTTCATGGCTGCTTGTTTAGTGCTGTACATTTTACAATTAAACTACAGGGTGGCGCGTGTTAAAACGTCCCCTTTTCAAACGATCATGACAGAGAACGAAAATATGGTTTTCAGTGCCACTCCGCCAAGTGTATTGTTATGATATAATTGTTGGTAGAATGATGACAGGAAGCTGGATCGTTTTGCCAGCGCGATGCTGCATGGCAAAGGTTATGACCGTTGGTTTGATAAGTCGTTGACGCTGGTCGTCTGCTCCAATGGAAAAGTCAGTCTTTCTACAATACTTTACCAGGATTTTTTAATGTTATTTCCGACATGCACCACTCTGCAAACTGTGATATATGATGTGAGAAATTTAGCCCGACATACCAGCTAACAGTTCTGCCGTCTATGTTTGCTACATGTCAGCTGGCTGGATTGGCAGGAATTTCAGTTTATATTTAGCATAGCTGCAAATTGTTTTGACAGTAGCAGCTTAACAGCTGTTATGCAGCTTAGCCTGGGCTTATTTTCGGCTTACGTTCACTTTCATGGGACTTGGCTTATGAATGAACATGAATGTAATTGACGTAAAATTTATACTGGTAATATAACATTTATAGGCGACTTTGATAGTTCTCTGGACCTAACTGATTTGTTTTTCACAGCTACAATTAATTTAAGTCGATGTATTGAATACGGTGAAGAAATGACAGTTTATACAGACAGGAGTCGTCACTCCACCGTCTGCCTGTGATCACGTGACCACCCCACCATCCACGAAACTGCAACACTACCAAATTCTAAAGTATTGAGCAAATCCACTGTTTTGCTCGTTAGTCAAAAATTGCCCCAAACATTGTGCTATTCTGCAAACCACTTCAGAATTGGCTTTGTCAATTTTTATGATAATTTCAGCAGACCACATAATTAGGTCGGCTCCTCCGACCTAATAAAGTGGGTCTCAAATGTCCGTCTGCCCATCCCTACGGTCCGTCCGTACGTTCATCCGTCCACAAAACGTTTGTTCGATTTCAATGAAATTTGGTGTGTAGGTAGAGGTCGATGAGTGATGCATGACGGTATGCAGTATGACCCGATCCAAGGTCATGGCCACGAGCCCTTGAAAGTTGGAAATTTGGCCATTTTCAAAGGCTATCTCCTCCCCCATTTATAATGGGGGCTGGCAAATGACCACGGATTCCTAAATTAGGGCACAATACTTAAAGCTTATCTGGGCCGGATTTTTGAATTTTGTCCTAGTTTTTATGTCACGTGACTTTTAAGTTGGCAGTAAGTAGGAGTCGCCCGTCAGTCCCGTATAGGGCTAATTTATTTCATAATTTTCTTTTCCATGGTAACTTAATTTTTAGCACACGTTACAGAAACAATGAAATGTTGGATTTTAAATGAAGTTTGTATTTCGTTGTTTTGCCATCACTGAACCCAGAACGCTGCATGTGAAATAGGCGGTCTTGAAATTCATATTTAGTTTTTGTGCTCTATATTTATATGCAGACTGTGTATGTGCATGGCAGATTGGATTGAATGCTGAACATTCCTGGTACGTATAATTAGTTGCATTGCCATGTTCAACACTGTACATTGGCTACAGAGTTTTGAACTTTCAGTGTCGTTAACTTTGCATGCGTTTATTGTGTTGTTGTTTGTGTGTGTTTTTAACTGTTGTTGAATTTGCCAGTGTAGTGTGTAAAACTGGCTGGTGAGATTCAGAAGAGGTTGTTAGTGGCTGGGATTGTATGCGCTTGCTTACTTGTAGGGCAGATGCACCCGTCACTGCTTATATGTGGGAGAATGCTCTGTATGATGACATGAATATATGTGGGTAAGCAGAGCGGACCACCCAGCGAGTTTGTCTCTGTGCTTGAAGTCTCTTGGCTTTTAATGTGCTTTATTTGCCTTTGTAATCACCTGCTGCTTAGTGCTGCAGCCGCTGGCAACTTAGTGTTGGCCGAAGCTAACTACGAGTAGATTGGTAGGGTTGTCATAATGCTAATTACTAATAGATTGGTAGGGCGGTAGTAATGCTATGTGGTTGCATTGGTGCAAAATTTGATATAAGATGGGTATTTTTTCCATTGGTTCCAGAAATGTGTCCTTTTGAGATATATAAGTAAAATGCGATGAAGAGAAGAAAGATAAAACATGATTTATATTAGATTCAGCAACAGATGGAGGCTGCATTTGTTTCTGTATTTTATCTCTATGGAACGTTTGCTATTGCATGCCATGCTTGATAAACTGCTTGTTGAACGTTTTCAACAGTGTATTCATTTATCAACTCACTCCGTTTCCTGCAAAGCCAAACGGCAGCGTTCAGTGTATTTTATATGGCAGTTTAGCTTAATTTAAAACAGATATCGCTTTAATCTAAAATTCGACCACTTGTTGATTTCTACCAGAAATAAAATTAATGGTCATTTGCAATGTTTTACATTTACTGTTGCTAGTACACTTGAAACAGCAAGTAGAGTAAGGATGATGTCGATAACAGTGTTATTAGAAGAAATGTTGATGTCCATGCTATGCATCATCTGTGCTTATAACTCACTGAACTTTTGTTTTTTTTCAGTGACGCACGTCGCTGGAAATTCTGTTTTTCCTGACATATTATAGTTGTTCATGATAAACTGCGTACACCTATGTGGCATTTAGCCTCTGTAAATCTGTCACAGTGTATGTCGTTGACTGAGAAAAAGTTAGCAGAGTTCTGAATAGGAATCCTTGTCTGGTATTGGAACTATGTTGACTAGAGATTTTCAGTCAGTTTCATTAAATTTGATGATGATGCTGTCATTGTTGATGCTTCTGAAAGCTTTATGCTTGCTTGGTGCATGCACAGTAGTAAGGTGCAATAACTTAATTACAGAGGGCATTTGCTGGTGACATTCTTTGTTATTACTTTGCCTGCGGGAGCGGTTGTGAAGTATTGCAATGAGTAAGTCTGTGCGTCTATTTGTCTGCAACGATATCTCCAGAACTGATCGAGATGCTGTTTTGGATGAAGACTCGGGTGGGCCCAAGGAACCATGTATTAGATGGGGGTGCAGTTCACCCAATGGGAAGTATGCCAGGCAAGTGCAAATAGTATTCTGAAAATTTCTGGGTGCAGGTGATGCGGCCTATCGGCTGTGAAGTGGGTGGTGGGATTGCACAGTGTGGGCAAAGTCTTATATCCTTGTGTTTATTTATGTTTGTTTGTATAGAGGGAATGTAGCTGCTGTTTAATATATAGATTTACTGCTTTTAATTAAACATAGATTTCACTGACTGTAATGTCTACCGCTAAATTATGAAATTTTGTGTTTAAGTCGGCTGGTCTATGTATTAAGTTACATTCAGTACAAGATGAGATGTTGACGATTTAAATTGCACATTATTTGTAAATTTGCTTTAGAAGTGCAGACTTGATATAAGATGGTCTTTGCAGTAATTAGTACATACTTGTTCATCAACTGAAGCTGGAAGTTTACCTATGAATCTGTGAATTGTTGAGTATTGTAGCAGTAATGTGTCCTCAGTCTTCTTGCTGTCTTTATGTCCACCGTTTTATCTAATGTAGAACTGATTATGTCTCTTAAGGTGAATCGGTAAGTTTTGTGAATATGTCTTCATCTTAGGTGCCAGTTAGCTGGAGTAATGAAAAATATTCAACAAGACCGTCTGATAATGGCCATCTTTGAAATGGCATAGTGCATCAAGCACAATATTATAAGTGGATCAACTATCACACCAGACAAAAGGGCCTTTACTGGCAATATGAGAAATGCCAGTAATGAGCATATACTGTTAAGATGTAGTGGCAGTGTCAGGAACATTGCATGGAGACAGGTGGACTAATTGTTACTCAGTGACTGTTGATTGTTGAATGGTAGATACACGGAAGATGGACATACAAAAGGAAGTCCGGAGTTCCAGCCTCCGAATCCAGTTCGCCTGCGCTGGGAACTGAACAGTCAGGCACGTTTTGGCTGTTATTTTGTTACTCAATCATGTCACTTGCTGTCAACTGCAGGTGACTAGATGTCGCTTAGACAGGGTGACCACTGGTGACCACTGCCATCTAACCACTGCATATGCATCATTACGTGAAAACATGACGTCATCCACGAAACCGGAACTACATGGCATGGTATGTTGTCATTAGATGAGGACCGAGCCACGGCCATAGGTAATATGTACACAAACCTGTGAAATATGGACGTGTTTTTTAGATACACGAAGTGATAGACAACTGACAGACAGACGTACAGACACGATGATTGCAATAGTTTGCACCCCTTTATGGTGTGAGTTACCAAAAGCAGACATGTATGCAGCAGCAAATCTACATGTACTGTAACACAATAAACGTTTAAAAATTAATGCCATGTTTGGTTGGCATGTACGATGTTTAGTCTGGAAACAGATAGGTGCTATCTACACTTACAACCCGTGGCATGCATGGGGCATGTGACCCTGTATTTATGATGATAATAGTAATAGTAATCTCTGTCTGTTGCATGTTTTGTTTAACTGGTTTATTTTTTGCTTTTATCATTTAGGCGAGGTCTTTTAAAGCCGTTCCTCAGCAAATGTTTACAGTTTGCTGGAGGCGTTTTAACAGATTAGAGTCCACACTAGACACTTAGCCACCACTGTAGAAACAGCAGAGGTAACTAACATTGATATTGTATTGAGTCAGACTGATAAATAATTGATAATTGATAAATCTGTCGGCGGTTTGCAGTGTCAAGATGTGATTGAGCGAAGCCTGTCACAGGCCCAGGACTTGATCAGTGACGTTGATCTGCATCTGTTAATGCAAGACAGTTACGGCAAAGGTTTCATCAAGTTGTGCAACATCAGTCCTGACGCGTACATACAGATCGCGCTGCAGCGTGCGTACTATCGTGTAAGGACGTCATCTCTTGTCATTCTTCATAACATAACATAACGTATTCGTTTAATATAATAGTTGACAGAACGCAAATAATACATGTAAAATAATGAAAAGTCTGAAACGACTAATTAGGTGTATGGTATAAGTATAAAAATTTCTAAACCAAATGCAAAATGAGATAAAATATGCGAGTTAGACTAATAACATTATTAAAACAGCAGAATGTTGGTTTTATCTCATTGATTAATTGACATTGTTTTATTAGAAAAAAATTGTAAGAACGCAACTTAAAATCAGAAATAAAGCATAATACAAGCATGATAAGTGAAAGTCGTTGCAGCTATGACGGTACAGTAAAGCAGGTACTGAGTGTTAATAGGTGTGTTTAAAGGCTATCCGAGGTATGAAGTTACGGTGGTCCATGGCATAAGAGAGTGAAAGATTGTGTGCCAATCACTTACAGTGTTGTTGTTGTTCAGTGATGTGCTGTTGACAGTTAGTACAGCGTTGTTGTCCATAATGTCGGTCTTGATCTACGCGCTGTCTCTTTGGAGGCGACTTTGAATTCCCCCTATGCTGGTTGGCTCTGTGACACTGGAAAGGTATGTGTTGGTTTAAAATGTTTTGGACTCGTTGAATGATAGTTATGCTGGTTACTTGTGTGTAGAATGCTGGAAAGTTTTGTCTGACGTACGAGGCGTCCATGACGCGGTTGTTCCGCGAAGGTCGTACGGAGACAGTCCGCTCTTGTACTGAGCAGTCATGTGCATTTGTGCGCTGTCTCGACAACCCCGACATGCCGGTCTTTCTTTCTTACAGCGTTGTTGTTTTTATGCTTTCACTAATACGTTAGTCTGACCATTTGTCCGGTCAGATATTGTTACCACAATATCTTGTGAATGGTTTGAACAGGTTTGATAAAACTGACGTGGAATATTCACTAGCCCCTGCTGACCTTAGTAGATTCTAGAGATCAAAGGTCAAGGT
>Ga0209780_1001997_pt1 | contig 14105 bp, 8 predicted proteins | sample WorMetexBAHAMAS2_FD_187384 | JGI IMG/M metagenome (GOLD analysis project Ga0209780, IMG submission 187384) | Marine gutless worms symbiont microbial communities from Max Planck institute for Marine Microbiology, Germany - Inanidrilus exumae... | ecosystem: Host-associated > Annelida > Digestive... | reverse complement strand
ATGGATAATGAACTGATGATAATATATACACACACACACACACACACATCCCACAAACGTGCAACAGTTTCAGCGACAGAAGCTTCGGTGTGGGCCCATGTGTATGGAACAGCCTGCCATCCTACTTGTGTCAGAACATCAGCTACGATCAACTCAAGCAACTTCTGAAAAAAAATTTATTTGGGAGTTAGTTGACCACGGCACGTTGTGACTATTTGCTCATTGCGCCTTAGAAATATGATTACTAACTAACTAACATTATGCACCAGTTAAGTTTATATGCCCCGCTCGACACCGAATAGGTCATTTAGGAGACATTCTTCCCAGCCAATCTCTTGGCAACAAAATCAAGCAACACAGGAATAAAATGATCTAAGCTAACACAAAATACAACATGAAAAAATACTAAACGTAAACACTAAACAGACACACAAAAACAAAATCTAAACCTAAACCAACATGCAAATTGTTTGTGTGTGTGTGTGTAACTGTGCACAATTGTTGTACACAACACAGCACAGAACAATTATTATTTTTACTTCTAACCAGTGCTCAAATTACCGGGGGGGGGGGATTTCCCCCACTGTGGTTGTGGACCCCATGTAATACATGGCGTTGAAGTCTCGGCGCTTTCGGCGCCTTGCTGTCGTTCCCCACTACTTTTTTCTTAGTTCGACCACTGCTCATAACCTCCAGACATTCACACTCATCATAGCTCTGATGCTGTCTATTGGAGGTGGAAGGCTGTGCTGAATTAATTTGGACAGTGTCTGTTACAAGAGTCGTTTGTGTGTGTGTAAGTCTGCCTGTCTGTGTGTGTGTCTGACCAGTTACATGCTCCTATGTCTTCCATTTGCCACAGGTCTCACATCCATTGCATGTATGTGGTTTTGAAGGTGATTCGCAGCCTCAGAAAATGTTTGACCGCCACTCGAGTCTCGCTGGCTGTCAGATCATCAACTATCGAACTGACGCAAAGCAGCAATGGCTGCTGTTGATTGGTATATCAGCTCAGGTAGGGGATGTACAGGTACGCATCAACCAGTTACTATGCGGCGGACGCTGACGTCACTGCTTGTGGCTGCATGATGCTCTTATACTGCACGTTGTCTGTCTGCCTTGCACATTTTGTCAAATTCTTTTGTATCATTCTGTTATAATCCTTTGTTATAATCTTTTACATGACTTGGTGAAGTATGGCACACTGACCTTGAGAATGAAAGATGTTGGAAAGTAAAACTCCTACAATAAAGTTCTGTTGATTAATTTTTATGCCTTCACTGTTGGCAAAGGGATTATGTTTTTTAGGCTGTGCCACTTTCGCATTTGTTTGTATGTTGATTCGATCATTTGTATGGTCAGATTGTTACCAAAATCTCACATGCGTGACTCAAACAATTTCGATAGAACTGACAGGGAATAATCACTGGCCCATATTGAATACATCATTAGATTTTGAAGGTCAAATATGAAGGTCACAGCAGGCTGTCAAGGTCAAATCTTGTGAACGCCACATCTTATGAACTGCATGAGCAGTCTTGATGAAACAGAGGGGGAATAACCACTAGCCCCTGGTTAGATGTTGGAGGTCAAAGGTGAAAGGTCAGAGTCACACCTTGGTTGAAGTTTGTGATGGTGTTGGCATCCACATTGACATTGGGGCGCCAAAGTCTATATCTTCTAGTTTTTAGTTTGTGCACAATTCATTTTTTATGTGTGAACAATAGTTAAACTTTTTTTATTGACTTCGAGGAATTTTGAACAGAATGATTATTGTGTGGTTTTGTATATAATTTTGTTATTATTATGTTAATTTGGTTTTATTTTTGCCAAGTTAACGAAACGTCACTGAACGTTGCTTTGTGTTAAATTAGTCGACTTCAGATCGTCAGTAAAAGTATTGTTGATGTTGTTAACTTAGTGAAGCTACTAATGACTAACTACAACATCTGAGTACCTTTTTAAAACGTTAGCGTGAATTGAATTATACTTTTGTTTATTTACTATACGAAAAACTGGTCTGTATGACCGTTCTTGCATTATGAATGGAAATCTTTTTGTGTGTTGATTCCAAAATTAGAAGCAAATTTCGGTTAGATTTTGTAAAATCCGAACAAACACGGGAGATTGAACGGAAGATAATCAGCAGAATTTAATCAGTTATTTCGATAGTTTAATGCTGAAATATTTGTTTTTAATAAATATTTTATGTGCATGTGCACTTAATTATGGCGTTTGTGTTTTGTTGTCAAATATTTACTTATTTCGTGCTGTGTGCTTTTACAACATTCAGTAAATCGATATGCCAGAGACACGTTTTTCATTAGCATCTTGACTGTAGCTGCATGCACCATTTTTCATTGTCATTGCTGTTCTACATATGCACACACACATGTAACACAGGTCCATTAAGTGGGCATATTCTGTGCACACCAGGGTTAGCTTACCAGTTGCACCCTTGATGCTGAGCAGTGAATGTAGCAACATTTTTCAGTAGCCAGATGTCCTTTCTGATGACATCTACTCAGTGTACATCATCATTTATTTATCCTCTAACTGACATCTGTGACAAACAATGTCGCTGCCTTTATCTTTGCTCTCCATTGCTTGTACTCATATGCTCAGCTGCTGTTGAACTTTTTGGGGTTTCTGGCTTACTGCACACTTTAGTCTTCTTTTCTGTATTCGTTATTTGTTCCGTCTTGCTAACTTGGTGATCATTAAGATGGGTTAAGAAGGACTGGTTGACGAGATGTATGGACTATGGTGAACTGAATGATAGTGTTAAGTCCACCAAGAGTCGCATATTTAACTTAATGTCACTTTTCTAGATCTTCTGTGTTCTGTGCTGCCTGTGGCAAACTGTTCCACCTTCTCATGTTGAGTGACATTCATCCTGACTCAGTGACAGTAATATTCTGTGTCTGACATGGACTTTGATCACCATGTGTTAATGAGTTGCACTAATGTTTCTTTGCAAGAAGTTCGTAAAATGTCGGCTTTGCCTGTTGTTATTTTTTTATGTTCGTGTAAAAAAATTATCTAATTTTTTGTATTCAAAACGAACACCAATTGTTACCAGCAAAAACGAGAACATTTTATCCACTGTTATTTCTTGGTGAACATTTTGAATTTTCTGCTCTGTTTTCAAATTTTTCACGTTGGTGTTTATGTTGTTCACTAACAAACTGATTCGCTTACTTGTTTTATTTATTGCTGTTCACATGCTTGAGTGATATTAACTATCTGTTTACATTTATGATATTTTAAACTTTTGAAGTATTTGATATACTCTTGGCATTTTGAAATTGATGAGTTAATAGTGATGATGTTTTGAAATTACGACACGTATGATGAGTGCAGAACTGTGACGGATTCATAAATGGAACAGTGTTGGATGTTGACTGCAGACGAATCGTGTGGTGGGAGCAATGCAGCTGTATTCTGTGGAGCGTAAAGTAAGTCAGCCAATTGAAGGCCATGCGGCTGCATTTTCACAGTTCTCCATTCCCGGCAATGCATCTCCGTCGACTCTCTTCTGCTTTGCTGTTCGTGGGGCCCAAGGTGGAAAGGTCAGTTCGACGTTTGATACAGTACCAGGTGTTTTTGACATGTACAAAAAAGCCGATAGGCAACCAAATCAGTTTTGTATATTAACCGAAAGTAACCAAAAGGAGAAAAACCAATGCATTTGTCTAAGCATTGAAAACAGAAGTGTAGAAAAAAATGTGAGAGAATCGTAAATTATTATCTTTATCTAATAGATTCTAATAAAGTAGGTGCTTGCAATGTTTTGATGCTGACATTACAGTGAACATTGCATAATGTCCCACTCTGACAGTCTCTGTAGGGTTTCTCATGGAAACGTTTGTAATGAGTTTCAAAAATAAATGTGATTTTGCAAAACAGACTGATAATATGAGACTGAGAATAACGAACAATGCCAATTTTCTTTGACTGTGGAATATGATATGTGGTAACTGCATTATGTATGCAAAAAACCTAGGCTGACAGCTTAATCTGCTTATATTACTGTAACAGGAAATTAGGAAAAGCTTCTAAGAGTAAGAAATCTCATCATTATTATTGAAATAGAGGCTGTATTGCTGCTGTTGCTGGCGGTAGCTGCATGTGATTGAGGTTGGACAAGCACCACAGGGCAATCAGCCATTTGCCAAGAAAGCCGTGGATGTTTTCTTTCCACCTGAAGCACAGAACGACTTTCCAGTAGCCATGCAGGTACGTTTGATTTCACTGCTTTCTTCTTCTGTAGTCATAGCTGGTTGTCAAGTCGACAATATGTTTTTTGTTAGGTCGACTCTTCGACAGAGTCGACCTAATAAAGCCGGTCTCAAATGTCCGTCCATGTGTCCGTGCATACGTACGTATGTATGTCTGTCCGTCCACAAAACGTTTGAACATTAAATCAAAAAAGTGCGCATAGTCTCAACAGATGAACATTTTGAAGACTTAGGACCGATTTTTCCACCCCAAATTAATCCCAGTCATCTCATTTACGATTTTTTAATCATGTATCAATATTAGAACTAATAGCAGTTTTGGTGATCGTGTAACTGTGTAATTACATTAGGAAGTATACAAATTTATCTCGTATAGCTGTCACAGTTGCTGTTTGTGTTTTGTAACCGTGTAATGTTATTTGCTTGAAACTAAGTTAATGTCATTAGAATTTATTTGTCAGTCTAGTAGAGTTTGGGTGAGGGGTGGCTAACTACACGCATGTCCAGAAAATAGGTGCCATTATATTTTTAGGTTGACTTTTCAGAGTCGACCCAATAAAGTGGGCCTCAATTGGCCGTCCATCCACAAACAGTTTTTTTCGATTTTTATGACATTTGGCATGTAATGTACATAGAGGTCGATGAGTGATGCACGATGGTATGTAGTATGACTTTATCCGAGGTCAAGGTCGCGAGCCCTTCTGAGTTAGAAATCCTTCCATTTTCAACAGCTATCTCATCCGCCATTTACAATGGGAGCTGGCAACTGACCACTGATTCTTAAACTAGTGCACAATATCTAAATTTGTTTGGGCCGAATTTATGATAGATGTCCTAGTTTTTGTGTCACGTGACTTTGAACTTGGCAGAAACGTCAGTTGCGAAGAGTCGACCGTCAGTCCCGTATGGGGCTAATTTGCTGCCTATAACTTTACCAAATACTGACCGATTTTTAAAATTTTTTCATCGACAGACTTAGCAACAAATATGTGGTGAAGCGATAATAAAATATCCCACCGCTCCTCAAATGCATTGCTACACTACCCTGTGAAATATTGATGTTAGAAAAACAGCAACAGCCTGAATGTTGTGTACGGTGATTAATGATAAATCACAACATCATTTAGGAGTGGTGGGTTTTGGTGGGATCTTTGACTAATACTTTGTTACAAATTTACTGCTGAGTGTGCCTTGAAAGAATTTTAAAAATTATTCATTATCTGGAGAAGTTATGAGTAAGAAAGTTGACTGGCTCCAGCGCCATGTGTGCCGCTGAAGGACGAACACGTTTGAAATCTAATGCATGGTGGGCAGTAACGGTTATAACAGTATCACATTATGATAGCAGCGACATCGACTCTTGTGATCGACAAGCAAAGTTGTGTTTTCTCAACCACTTGTAACTCGCCAACTGATGCCATCAGGACTGAACATTGATCGTGTACGCAAGCATTTCGTTGTGACATCTTATTCTTGGTTGCTGTAGTTGCGTGCAGTCGGTGATTCTTTGGTTTTTTTGGTGTGACCACTGTAAATAGGCCTATCTTTACTTTTCATCAGTTAACAAAATTGTGCTAACATCATTGGATGAATATTTTTCAGCAATTGTTTTGAATGGATGAGTTTTACATGACAGTTTGCTCCACTCAGCTCTGGAGCATGGCCATTTTGAGCGCAAACATTTCACAAGGTAGTGTAGCGACGCATTTGCGGGATGGTGTAATATTTTATAACCACTTTATTCCTAATTTACTGCTAAGTCTGTCGGTGAAAGAATTTTGAAAATCGTTCAGCATTTGGCAAAGTTAGCGGCAAAAATGCAGTGGCGCTTTTTTCTGGATATGGTGTAGAAGTGGTCTGTTGATCCAAAAAGCTTGGACAGCGGTGATTTTGACACAAATTGCTGAAGTTTTTTTGTGGGTGGGATAGTGGGCTACTTGAATTGTGCACTTGCGAGTAGCAGGGCAGCTGGTATTAATGACATGAACATTCCAAATAACGTAAATAATAATGTTGATGACATGGATGTGGTGAATCGGAGATAGTCGATGGACATCTTTAGTGTGTCTATACACCTGTCTGTGTGTACAGGTGGGTCCAAAGTACGACGTGGTGTACGTGATAACGAAGTACGGCTACATTCACCTGTACGACATTGAGACGGCGACGTGCATCTACATGAACCGCATCAGTGGAGACACCATCTTTGTCACCGCACCTCATGACTCATCCTCCGGTATCATTGGTGTCAACCGCAAGGGACAGGTATGTACTTTTACCTGGATTGGAATAGGTAGATTCCACTCCACCATTACGGGCATCTTCATTTTAATGGCGCTTTTCCAGGTGGTTCTTCCCTTATTTTGCTTTCTCCACTAAGATAATGTTTGGAGAGGGGGGCACAGGACGCTCCTCGTGTTGTCCATCCGACAGAACACGAAGGAAACTCAAAGCGCTGACCTTAACTGAGTCAAATCACCCACAGGCCCACCAATCTCATACTTTCTGTATTCACCACTCGACCGTTACGTAACGTGTGAATTGTGAACTTGTGCTTCACGTTCATTGCTCTAATACTGCTGGAAAGGCATTTGGTCTGCAAAGAGATGAGCCTGTGCCGTAAAATTACAGCAGTATGCAGAGATGGTCTTGTTCAGCTTGAATGCACCATCGTTTACTCTGGACAGACGTGTTAAATGGTACTGAGATTGGCGAGCTGGTGTAAAGGGACCAGCGTCCCTTCCATGTTGAGTCCAGTGGTGGATGAGGTCAGGCCACTGATGGGGGTGAGTGCTTTGAGTTTCCTCGAGTGCTTTGACACTGATGCTTGGGTGACAGGAACAAATCAGAACTGCCACTTGTCACGAGAGGTTCTCTTCTAGAACATGTGGAAACGAAAGTGTACTGTCTAACTGAGGTTCACCTCCGTTAAAACAGAGGTAGATAAGGCCGTTGGTATGTGAACATGTTAAATGGCCGTTGAATTGGCTGTGTTAAGATACTGCCCACGTGATTTTGTGATTGATGCTGATCTTAAGAGTCACATGTAGACCTCTGTGTTATAATAATAATAATGATAATATAGCATTTGTATAGTGCCGTAAAGTCCAAAGATACAGAGGCGCTAGTGGCATCAGGTTAAGACTGTACCTGTATCACCTTCCGTTACATTTTATCTGCACAGCACTGTGTGCTGCTGACGTATTCTACTAATGTCTCTATCACTAGTCATCCACACATGCCGATAGGCAAGGTGTGGATATATCGGTTACTGTTTGTGTATTTGTACCGTTACGGATTTATCCGCCTAGGATAAAGCTAATGGCATCACATTTTGTACGGCGGTTTATCGGCGTCCAAGGCAGGTAATCTCCCATTTGTGAACTTGGCTCCCCAGAAGCCCAAAATAGGACGAATCGGCGAGCACACGGGCCAGCCAACCGCATGTGAATATTACCGCAGAGATGCGCCGTTCGTGAAATCATGCAGTCAGTGTACGTAGGATGGGCAAGTTCTCTTGTTTGGTAGAGTTAGCTTATGTATAAGGGTGACATCTCATGAATCTGCATGAGTAAAGCAGGTAAGTGATGTGGCTGACTTTTTGCTGGCTCTGCAATGCCATGACCCTATTCACACTGTGTAAGTAACGTTGATTGTAAGTTTAGTGATGTGCAGAGTGGTGATCACTTTACCAGGTATTGTCGGTGAGTGTGGAGGAAGACAACATAATTCAGTACATCACCGGCACGCTGCAGAACCCCGACCTGGCTCTGCGTATTGCGTCACGTAACAACCTGCCAGGCGCCGAGGATCTGTTCGTACGCAAGTTTAACAACCTCTTCCAGGCTGGACAGTACAGCGAAGCAGCCAAGGTCGCTGCTGGCGCTCCCAAGGTCGGCGTACTATTCACTCTGTCTCAGTTAAAAACCACCCAAATCATAGGCATTTCTTGACGGCAGTGGAATACTGGCAGACTAGGTCAGACTTGCTGTGACTGGTGTTTCATCTACTATTGATGAATTCATGGGCTTTGTGTACATTTTCATGACATCACTGACTTTCACTCAAGACGTAAATGTAGGCAAGTAAATAAGTAACACAGTTTATTGTGAGGCTACTTTGATAAAAAGTATGATAGTGTGTGAGCAGAGCTTTGGGAAATTTGAAAATTTGACCCCCCTTAACTCCCCCAAATGGGGACCGGGGGCCCCCAAAATTTTTTCCCTAGGGGGCATCCCCACCCCCCACCAGTGTGCAAATTTTGGGACTTTCGGGCCAAGGGGTTGGGGAGGGAGAATTTTTTGAAAATTCTCAAACTTGCGAACTCGAGTTAGAGGACAAAAACGGTGCAGGGTCGTACGGAAAACTGGTAAGAGCTTAGCCTAATGTGTACACAGAGTGCATGTTATGGTAGTTATAACTCATAACAGGTGTTCATATTTCGTCTGTCCTTCAAATACCTTGCCAGTCACAAGCATATCTCTGTTGTTAGCATTTCATTGTACATGCATTGGAGATGCGTGTGACGTGCCGTAATCCTGTATGTTGAAGTTTACTTACATACACATGAAAGTGCAGTGTTCAAAAGCATCATCTTTGTAACAAAGTCACAGTGGTAAACAGCAGACTCAGTGGTGGGAATTCAAGTAAGTAAGTAAGCAATAACAATTATTAAGCATTATGATCGAAGTGCTGATGTGTTGCTGGTGTAATTGTGTGGTAATGCATGCTGTGTATCGTTGTAGGGAATACTGCGGACGCCGCAGACGATCCAGAGGTTCCAGCAGGTCCCAGCCCAGCAGGGTCAGACGTCACCGTTACTGGCATACTTTGGCATTCTGTTGGACCAAGGACAGCTGAACAAGTATGAGTCGCTGGAGCTGTGTCGTCCCGTACTGCAGCAAGGACGCAAACAGCTGCTGGAGAAATGGCTGAAAGAGGACAAGGTCTGTGCACGTCTCACCGGCCTATATTTTAACTACTAATCCTACTTTTAGTTACTGTGTAAGCCAAATGACATTCTTCATTCTCCGGGTTCACTTATTGCAGAAATTCTTGGCCTTATGTCATTTTCTTTTTACTTAATTGTTTGCAAATTCAATTCCTGGTTTAGTTTTAATGACAGTCATTTTTCTGGGGATTACAGTATGTTTGCAAACTGCCAAAATGTTGTGAGATCTGATTACTATGAAATAAATATAGATATGAATGATTAACTTGAGTGTCAAAATTGTTACTTGTAGGGCTTTGTAATGCTTGCTGTCCTCTTTAATTGTTTTTCCGTTAGTCTAAACTCTATTTTCCCAAATTGTATTAGATTAGTAATGTTATGTTGACTGCTTACATGATTATGCATGCGGCTGTTTATCAGAGGTGTCGCCCCGTGTGGGTCCTGGGGCTGTAAGTAAGTGGGTACGTGTCTAAGTAAGTCAGTTAGTGACAAATTTATGAAACGCAGAAACCAGAACAGACCCGTTCCGTTTCCAGGCCAGAGGTCGTAGGAGGCGACCAAACTGGGCTTTAGTTTTTTGTGGGCTCATTTTCTGTCATAGTATATTTTGTTGCGGATGCACGTTTGCTTTGTTTTGTTTATTTTATTTTTTTATTACTTAACCAAAGGGATTTGCTGGGACGAACGTCTTCGAATTGACGTATTTTGTGTCTGGTGGGGCATAAAACCCTTACTCAGTCAATCAGTCCTCAAATGCGATGTGTGACGTGGCTGTTATGTCATGTCGTGTGATGTCTATTGTGTAGCTGGAGTGCAGTGAGGAACTCGGTGACCTCGTCAAAGTTGCTGATCCAACACTCGCTCTCTCTGTCTACCTGCGTGCTAACATCCCTGCCAAGGTATCAGTTACAGTAGTTTCAGAGATGACAATGCCGCTTGCGCATACTATGCGAGTCTTCACTGTGAACGTAGGGGCTAAGTCAGGTAGTAGAAAGGGCCCAGAGTTAGGGTGGGTTGTTGAAGAGAAACTTTAATTTGATATGCACTGCAATGAATATGTAAGTGGTCAGCTGATTAGTGATTATCTTGTAGTTTGGGTTACTTTGGTGCTAATTGTGCCGTTGTATTCCACACACGCTACTTGTGAGTCCATTGGTCTGACATTCATCACCGTTCAGTTCTGATGTCAGGACAGATTAGTGTATTGTTGATTGTGCACACTGAAGCAGCTTAGTTTATAAATAGAGCAGTGTGTAGTATGAGATGTAACGTACGATTTCCTGATTAGACGAGTAGGTGGCTTTGGTGAACGTTAGTTTGTCAGCACTGTAACAGCTGGTAACTGTCTGTGTGTTTGTGACTGGTTGTGATCTCAGGTGATCCAGTGCTTCGCTGAGACTGGCCAGTTCCAGAAGATCATCCTCTATGCCAAGAAGGTTCAGTACACGCCGGACTACGTGTTCCTGCTGCGGAGCATCATGCGTATCAACCCGGAGCAAGGTGCTCAGTTTGCACAGATGCTGGTTGCTGACGATGAGCCGCTGTCTGACATCAACCAGGTCATTTATCTTACTTACTTACTGTTTTGTTCTGTCTCACTTGGACATTCATGATTACAGTTAGGGTTATGTCAAAATCGAAAACTGACATATCTCCTCCGTGGTTTGAGCAATTTCGACAAAATTTGGCACAGTTATGCAGTTCGTCCTTCTTGGCCATTCAAATCGTTAAAATGTAAAATTTTAAAAATCCAAGATTGTGGCTGCCACCATCTTGAAAAATCGAAAATCGAGATATCGGTTTGACCAATCGCCACAAATTTGGCATCAGGTTCATCTCACGCAGCCTTGTCTGCAGCTTTCCCTCATTTATCTTACTTACTGTTGTTCTCTCTTGCTCGGACATTCATGATTACAGTTGGGTTATGTGAAAATTTCTCCCAATATTGTCACCTCTTTGCATTCTTGGTTATATCAGATCTTTATGTGAGAGTTGGATATATGCATTACTTTAGTTTGTTTATGACCTAAAACTGTAGGAAGTTATTAAAGTTATATCACCGAGTATTATCATAATGTTCTGATTGTCATCATTTGTCTAGCATGCATAAAGTGTTATCAGTTGATAACAATGTGGTTATGTTTATGTTTAGATGTGTCTTCAGAATAAACTCTCAGCAGTTTAGTGGTTCTTTTCCACAAAGCCGTGATAACCGATGTCACGTGATGATAATTGACGTGCGATGTTACAGATTGTGGACGTGTTCATGGAGACCAACATGATTCAGCCGTGCACTGCGTTTCTGCTGGATGCTCTGAAGAATAATCGGCCAGCCGAGGGACCGCTGCAGACAAGGCTGCTTGAGATGAACCTGATGTATGCTCCACAGGTGAGATGGGTTGATTGATCACGTCACTTGGACCTTACCTGGAATTAGGTCAACGTTGTCCCCATCTTGCACGTGATATTGACACTGTTGACATGGTTGGATGGTTTCTTCAGATGTGAGTGGTCTTACCTACTGCCAGCCTTCCACTAGTTGTTGTTTTTTTCTGCCTTCGCCATGTAACAGGGTCATTATGTTTTCCGTCTGCCTCATTTGTTTGTTTGTTTGTCCAGTCAGATATCGTTACCATGATATCTCATGAACGCCTTGAACAGTTTTGATAAAATTGACGGGGAATATTTGCTAGCCTCTGCTGATGACCCAATTAGATTCTGGAGGTCAAGGTCAATAAAGTGGGCCTCAAATGGCCGTCCATCCACAAATAGTTTTTCAATTTTCATGACATTTGGCAGTATTGTTCATAGAGGTCGATGAGTGATGTACGACGGTCGTCGACGGTATGTAGTATGGCAAACTTCCTGGCGAAGGCATCCACTTCATTGCTGGGAGGCAAAGTCTCTTTTGTTTTACATCCGATAATGTTGTAAATTAGTGATGTTTTGAATATTGGTTATGTCAACAGGTGAAGCAATGGTGACATCAGTGATGTTCTGAGTACTCATTTGTCTGTGTTGCTGTAACTGCAGGTTGCTGATGCAATACTTGGTAACCAGATGTTCACTCACTACGACCGTGCACATGTTGCTCAGCTCTGTGAGAAAGCCGGACTACTGCAGCGTGTAAGTTGCCCATCATCGTACTGTTGATTACTTATTATTTACTTTTGTGAAACTGCCTGTCGTAGTGCAGTCAGTTTAAGAGTGAAAACAATAGCAAAGGAGTGAAAATCTTTCAACGTCTGTCCAACAACCTGCCATGTTTATTGTGTGTATATTGGAATGAACTTATAGCTAGCAGTCAGTACCATTCTCTCTGGTTGGGTCCTGGTAAGTGCATCTGAGTAACCCTAGAAAACTGGGCCATCCAAAAAGAGAAAAAACAAGTACGTCTGTCTACAGGGACGGCCATATATCCACACATGTCGACCTACATCCACACGCCGCGCAATGTTCCACAAATACCGCATTTGTAAATCTGTAACATGAGGTTTACGGTGGGGTGAGGATATACAGACTAGGCAATACTTCCGGGTGGTGGCCGATCAGTCCGATTTTGGGCTTCTGGTGAAGCAAAGTTCTCCAAAATGGGAGATTGCTGCCAAGGACGCCCCTGAACCACTATACAAAGTTTGACGCCACTAGCTTTATCCTCGCTGGAGAAAACCATAACCTTACAAAACTACAAATAACAAACAAACAGTAAACGATATATCCACAACTTGCTTATCGTATGTGGATAACAGACTGAAAGTAAGTATGTCTTGGGAGTTGACTGTATAACAACACCAAAATCTCAGAAATGCCACAGTGTTGCTGGACGATGTTCTTTATTGCCCCGCAAAGATGCATGTTCAATTTCAGTTTTGATAGTATTTGTAAGTTTGAAAGTAATAATAGTAGCAGTAGTATTTGCTTTGCTAGAATTGGTGTGTAATATAATTTAGACGGGTTTGTATGTGTGTAGGCGCTGGAGCATTACACGGACCTGTACGACATAAAGCGCGCTGTCGTTCACACTCACCTGTTGAACCCTGAGTGGCTGGTGAACTACTTTGGCTCTCTGTCGGTTGAGGACTCGCTCGAGTGCATCAAGGCAATGCTGCAGGCCAACATTCGCCAGAATCTGCAAGTCTGCGTCCAGATTGCAACCAAGTATCACGAACAGCTGACCACCCAGGCGCTGATTGAAATCTTTGAGTCATTCAAGAGCTTTGAAGGTTGTTCACTCTTTCCACTTATTATCCAACTAGTTTAGGGGAAAGTTCATGTTATGTGTCACCTATTTTCCTGGTAGGTGGATGTGCACTGAATGTTGTGATGCATTTATCTTAAAAACACAGTCAACTTTGGCACTTTTTGGCAGTCACTCGCATGATGTCAATTGTGTGAAGACTAAAATTCTGCCTTTTTCGTTGAAAAGGGATTTGCATTTCAAATGGCTGAATTTTCAATGTCATATATTACAGGATTGGCAAAACGGTCACCCCTTCGGTATACCTCTCCATGGTAATGAGATTGTATTTGGATATCATATTTTGTGAAAAAAATGATTATAGTACGAGTATGATGGTATTTAGTCACAACTCTGTTGAGCTGAGAGTAATAGTAGTTGACTGAGAAGTGTTAAGACTGTGTTAAGACGTCTCCATTACCAGTTCAGCTGTTTTGCATGATCAGTGAACTGTCTGCTGAACACTGTTATTTCACTTGCACGTTGACAACTCCATAAGTGTAATTTGATTAATGACTCTGCATAACTCTTTTTTTTTTTTGGTGAAGTAGTAGTTTTCTTGCTACACTTGCTCAAAAAGCGAACGTTTTGGATAAAATTTAGAGTTTACCTTAAACAGGGTCCTTATGAAGGTCTTTTGAACTACGTCAATGGGCGTACTTGCAGAGTGTCGATA
>Ga0209780_1001996_pt1 | contig 14105 bp, 14 predicted proteins | sample WorMetexBAHAMAS2_FD_187384 | JGI IMG/M metagenome (GOLD analysis project Ga0209780, IMG submission 187384) | Marine gutless worms symbiont microbial communities from Max Planck institute for Marine Microbiology, Germany - Inanidrilus exumae... | ecosystem: Host-associated > Annelida > Digestive... | reverse complement strand
GTTAACAATCGGTACGAGTACGTCTGTAGACTACTAACTGACGAACTGACGATACTGTAATCTTCCCATGTGCATTATCTGCATGGAGTATGGAGTATGGACTTTTAAATTATTTATTTTTTTGTACTTCTTCTATGCTTCAGTGTCACACTGGAATAATATAAGCATTAAGCTGCCTGTATTACGTCACCGTTTATTACTTCAGTAGCGGATACTGCACTTTATAGGCCTATATTTCAGTATATTGTATCATTTTCTGTTGCTGATAAATCTGATATGGTTTGATGGTGATCGAAAGTGTGGTTAAAATTTACGATATAACTGTGAAACAATTCGTGTTATTTTTAATGATTGTAGCTTGTGCCGCGAATAAATACCCCTATTGCGTTATGCCGTGATTTTCGTTAAGTGGGGCATTAGCAATCTGACATATTTTTGAAATTGCAATGACTATAGTTAAAATTTATACACTCCCAAATCAAATTCCTGGCTATGCCCCTGATACGATCCCAGTCATTTGAACATAATCCTCATCTTTTTGCTAGCAAAGTTTGTAGAAATTGGTTAGTTTATGTACTTGCCTTATGTCATGGCAACTGCATGCATTGTAATTGACTTGGATAATTAATATTCCCCACTTGATCTAATTAGGCGGCTAGAAGAGAGCCGACTATTGGATTTACTTTACGGCGCATGTGTGCTGTCATGTGAGGCCACATATCTGCCACGTGGTAAAAACAATTTACTTACTTACAGTCTTACAAGTTACTTTGACCACTTGTTAACTCTGTACACACAAACTTACACCGCTCCAGTACATGTACTCTTCACAACAGTAGTATAAATTGGGGCTTTGGGGCCACCCTTTACATTAATTGTATCCTAGGAGAGCGACCACCCCCCAGGGCGCCCCCAGCCACAGTTTAGAAAGCCTTAAAACCTTGAAGCTCCAAAACAGCGCAACGCGCACCACGCCTGTTCAGATAGTATATGGCACGCCATGCTACGGCGCGCATATAAACAGCCGCAAAGGCGGCCAGCAAAGGGTAGTATGACATGTGTTTCTGGGTTAGTCGGCTGCAGCGCCTATATAGCTATGAACGCCCATGAGCCCGCATACCAACCAGGAATGCGGCCGCCTCCACCGCCCACACGTTAGAAGCTAGAACATTCCGGAGGCCGGCTAGCCTATATAATACGGAAAGTAACGCCTGTATCAACGTTGTAGAAGACAAATATGTTGCAAGATACAGCGTTTACAGATTATAGAGAGCTTGATGATGGTGATTTATCATTAGGCTTAATTGCGGCAGACACTCTAGGATCACCACCTAGATTGAGTGATACACCGTGGAGCGAATGGACAGCCGAACAGAAACAGACAATGTGGGAACATGTTGAGTACCATACAAACAAAATTGCTGAAATCACCAAGTGCTGGGCGTCTGGCCCCATACCAAAGTTACAGCTTAGGCAGCCTAAAACCGATTTATCATTTATCTATGCCAAATCAGGCACAAAGAAAACTAATGATGATCAGAAATTTCTTAATTATCTGAGAGATAAGGGAATCTGTGGCTGACCAAAGATGACCAATGAATTGTGTGTATATCTGTGTGAAGGCAAACACTGTCGACAATGCAGTGGCAGCACTGGACAGCCGAGGCATTAGGCAGCCAACTATGTTCCGTGTCGCCGGAATTCTTTATGTTAAGGCGACAAGGCGAACCACTCCGTCATTCCGTTCACGGACTGTCTCTTTCACTGATGCAGTGGAGTTAACATTTATGTGCTTCCACGTCTTCCACGCACAATACCCCTTTGTCCAGTGAAATCTTTATGGATTCCTTGAACAAATTCTCAGCATTAAACCATAGATTCGCAAAGTGTGCAGGTTTGCAGATTGCTGAAGCCCTGCGTCATGGCAAAGTCTAAAACCTTAGTCTAAGACCATAAGTCCGGTTTAAGACCTAATTAATGCAAAACGTGAAGTAACGCTAAACTTTGGTTTGAGACCAAAGTCTAAAACCAAACTTACCGCTTACACCAAAGTTTCAGACCAATGTTTGGTCTAAAACCGAACTTAATCTGAGCAATCCAGTCACAAACCAAACCGTCCTAATGCATTTAGATAGGCAATTATCACTAATCTCTTAGAGTTAAGACTTTGGTCTAAAACCAAATCACTTTATCTTTCGCTTAATCTGAACTCGGTCTAAAACCAGGTTGTAGCCGTTCAGATTAAGCTTTGGTTTTAGACTAAGGTTTTAGCGAAAGATAAAGTGACCCATTGGCTCAGTTAATTATGTTTAACAGACGACGACCAGAAGTGTGAGAAGATTAAATTTCTCAATGACGCAGTCTTTATCATCCGGCTGCTGTACAAACACTCGTGTTAGTCTTCGTAGTCACTGTACAACTGCTGTTGACAAGGGTGACGGAACACAGCGACGAAATTTTTCGGTTACTGCGATTTTGCACGGTGCACACACGGAAGGACTTAGAGCTCCGGAACGCATGATGGCCGAATACAGTCGTCTGCCACAACGGGAACACGTCACTCCAATCGCATGACTGGAAAAAGCCACGCTACGCTTGTTTCTAATAACTGCATGCTGTCGGCGCTCTGTGTTAGGCAGATGCGCTGTGTCACCGCAGGCTACAAGTGGTACAGCGCACGCTCAGTAATGTTGTGATATCATAACAATGCATGCATTATCACCCAGTGGACTGTGACTAACGTTTGTTTGTTTGTTTTTGTGTTTTATTTCCCTTTCGTAAATTTGTTATACTGGGGTTTACAAATTCGTCGAGCCACCTGCTGAACTCTTTTTTTTAGACATCCCATTACGGTCTTATGTTGTTTTTCTTTTTTAGATTCATGTGAAGATACTGCGATCTTGGTGTCAAGACAACGTTATCGAGGGGATGATGATCGCGCACAACGTACCTGTCGCGTGCTCCAACCGCATCATGTCAACAATATGAAGGTATTTTTCTGTTTTTATTTTCACCCGTTAGGGTCGTGAAGTATCGTAATGACTTATGTCTGTCTGTCTGTCCGCTCGCATAACTCGAAAACCGCGCTGCCAAACTTCACCGGTACTCTTCCTCTGACGGGGTTTCGATACGTTATGTACTTCCGGTTTTACAAATGACATGGGCCCCCGTTTATTGTGTAACTGTGTTTGGACGAGTTGATGAAAAGGTGGGGGCGAAGTCTGCTATCTATGTCTGCCTTGTTTGTGTGAAGTCGCGATACACTGTTATTTCCAAATGACAATTTTTTTTGTTTTTTATTACGTCCGTTGTCTATATGATCGCATTGTTGTTGTTTTTTGGAAAAGCATTTTAAATGCATGTTTTTATTTTATTATTCTCTTCTGAATCACCAACAAATTATTTTTACATACATGACCATAGCAATGTCGTGATACGTTACGTATTTATGGTTATGAAAGATATTATCTGTTTTTTTATTTCAGACAAAGTGATCGTTTTTCGATCATGAGATGAAAAAGGAAACATCAAGATCTCGTAACCTGGTACGACGAGATCGAGACGTATCTGACGACCGTCAGCCGCATCGTCCTATATGACATGCCGACACTCTCAGAGTATCAGCTGGTTCGAACGAACAGACCAGACAATCTGGTCGCGTTTGCATGTCACCCTGATATGCTGTGGCCGCCATGCATCGAGTGCGTCTGCACCGACGCGCCGCAGCCACCGTATCTGGAGACGGTGTCCGACGACGATCATTTCAAAGAGGTTCCGGCTGCGGTGGCCCCGTACCTCAGTGCTGCTGCTGCTGCCCCAGCCGACGTCGACGACGACGTTCCAGCGGCGGCTATGGATGATGATGATGACCTGCTGCCGATCGAAACGTGCGGGGATTTACCACGTCCACTGTGGCCGCTTGGTGACACCGACGACGACGAGGATGACGATGGATATTCATATTTGCCATCGTTGTCTTCGCCGTCGTCGGCCGATGCGTTCATCATACTTAGTGACGACGACTACAAATAGTTACTGTCACTCACAATGAACTCGTTACGCTGCTACATGACTGAACTGAGTGAACTGTTAAACGACAACATTTTTATGCTGTTTTAATAAATCATTTATATACACATGTGTGCAACATATATTACATTCACATAAGATCAAAACGTACATACAGTGTGCACAAAAGCACCAGATGTGGTGGTAACATTAGTGCATTTTTGGTTTCATTCACGCTTTTGGAATTGCTTTATGCCCAAAAGCGTTATGGACGGACAGACGGACGGACGACACATCACGCTTACGCCAGACGCAACGGCATTTGCTAAATTCGACACGTGCAAAATACTTTCAGTTTTATCCTGTTACTTATTTACTTCGATACCGGCGAAATAATAGGTATGCTGTCAGTTAGCGTCGCGCGGTAAAAATAGCGCAGCTGATAGATCGCATAGACTATGTCCACTGACCACGTCGCGTGCTGTCCTTTGGTCAGTTATGCTGAGTATGCACCGTGCACTCTACTAAAGTTAGAAAAAACGTGACAGACGGACGGACAGACGGACGGACGGACGACACATCACGCATACGCCAGACGCGACGGCACTTGCTAAATTCGACACATGCAAAATACTTTCAGTTTCATCCTGTTACTTATTTTTCCATTTGCGTGTAGACAGACAGACACACAGACGTGCTCATGACAATACGTCGATACCGAGCGAAATAACAGGTATGTTGACAGTTAGCGCCACGCGGTAAAAATTGCACAGCTGATATAGATCGCATAATCCACGCCCTATTATGCATCGTTCAACTATCGTACAGCAAGCATGTTATGTTGTGGGTGTCCTCAACATACTTCCGAACAACCAACGTTGTTGATGTCGACTGAACCTAAATGTGATCATCACGCTTCTTCGTCTACAGTCGAGTTGTTGATAACACACGTGTTCCTCCGCCATCCGACCTTTGTGAACGCTGACTACCGCGGCGAATAGATACAATTTTATTGTTAAGTTGAAGATTTTTCGATCGGTCGAAAACGCTACAACCATGTACAAAAAAATGGTAAAGATTGCTCGTTTGGTTCCAGAGATATGCTCGCAGACACATAGACGTGCTAAATACAATACTTCGCCACCACTCTCACAGATAAATTCTGCTTGATAACTTTCCTCCGCAGTCGTTCCAGGTGTGCGACGTCGAGAATAATCAATCAATCACACCAGTAGGCCGTCGACGAAACTAATGCATTAGTTTATACGGGCGTTCTTAATGATTTCTATATTTGTTATCACCAGGTGTGCCGCTGGTCGCCTCCGTTGACGATAATTTCCAAAATCGAACGCGTGTTATTCTAGGAGTCAACGGAATTGATATATTAGTTTATATTGCGGGCGCGATTCTGAATCACGTTGCTATATACCGCAGAGTTGCATTCTTAGACATTCCAGGTGTGACGTGACGTCGACAGCAATCAATCAAACCGCACTATCGTTCGCCCCGACGTTAACTTTCTAAATCTAAACGCCTTGTTATTTGTAGGAGTTAACAAAATTGATGAATTGTGCCGGGGCGTTGACGCGGCGCCCGCCGGCGGCGACGCCTCTGATAAGATATTGATCGATAGGTGTAACGTCGTGGTCGCCTGCGTTGCGCTGTTGCGCGGTACATGTCGGTACATGTCAATCACGTCGTTGCCGACCAATCCCGCTCAGTGGGCATGGCTATGTGAATGCTTTCGGCCAATAAGGACTTAGATCGCGAGACCAGTCTAATCTATGTACTCTAGTTTGTCACAGTGGCCTTCATGGAGCTGATCACGTAGCCACTGCACGTAATTGGGTGCTACATCAAAAAAGTCAGTGACTGACAAAGTCGAACATATATAAGTGATCAGTAAACAGTGTGCACGTGCATGATTGGCATACAGACATAAAAACAAAAGTAGCATTCAGGTGGATGGTGCATTATGCTGTCAGCACCTCCTCAGTGGGCTGTCAAAAATCCTCAATTGACTTCAGAAGCTGTGTTTGACAACTTCTTCCAGAATTTTGAAGTTAGTAGTCATAATGAACTCATGTATTAGACATACGATCCTAGAGATTTGAACATAATCCTCATCTTTTAGCTAGCAAAGTTAGAAGCTAGAACATTCTGGAGGCCGGCTAGCCTATATAAAGTAACGCCTGTATCACCATTGTATGTTATCGTCGTGAAATAGAAGACAGGTAGCAACAAGCGTTTACAGATTATAGAGAGCATGATGATAATGATTTATCATTAGGCTTAATTGCGGCAGACACTCTAGGATCACCACCTAGTTTGAGTGATACACCGTGGAGCAAGTGGACAGCCGAACAGAAACAGACAATGTGGGAACATGTTCAGTACCATACAGACAAAATTGCTGAAATCACCAAGTGCTGTGGGCATCTGGCCCCATACCAAAGTCACAGCTTAGGCAACCTAAACCCAATTTATCATTTATCTATGCCGAATCAGGGACAAAGAAAACTAATGATGATCAAAAATTTCTTTTTATCTGAGAGATAAGGGAATCCGTGGCTGACCAAAGATGACCAATGAATTGTGTGTATATCTGTGTGAAGGCGGACACTGTCGACAATGCAGTGGCAGCAATGGACAGCCGAGGCATTAGGCAGCCAACTATGTTCCGTGTCGCCGGAATTCTTTATGTTAAGGCGACAAGGCGAACCACTCCGTCATTCCGTTCACGGACTGTGTCTCTTTCACTGATGCAGTGGAGTTAACATTTCAGTGCTTCCACGTCTTCCACGTACAATACCCCTTTGTACAGTGAAATCTTTATGGATTCCTTGAACAAATTCTCAGCATTAAACCATCGATTCGCAAAGTGTGCAGGTTTGCGATTGCCGAAGCCCTGCGTCATGGCTGTGATGACATGCAAAAAAATGCGGATGCATTCATGTGCCTATGTGAAATGGAATGGTGGAGTGAAGTGAGCAGTTCTGCACTTAAGACTTTGAAAGATAAGAAGCTAAACATAGTCACAATTCTTCCACCTGCTGAAGATATGTCAGGGATGAGCAAGCATCATGCTGAAACATCAGCAACAGCCATTGAGGTTCTGCATTCTAGCACTGCATCGCAGGAAAGCAAGACTTGTGCTTGGCTGTCTTTGACAGAATCAACATTGGGTCACTTTATCTTTTGCTAAAACCAAAGTCAACCTTAGTCTAAGACCATAAGTCCGGTTTAAGACCTAATTAATGCAAAACGTGGAGTAACGCTAAACTTTGGTTTGAGACCAAAGTCTAAAACCAAACTTACCGCTTAAACCAAAGTTTCAGACCAATGTTTGGTCTAAAACCAAACGTAATCTGAGCAATCCGGTCACAAACCAAACCGTCCTAATGCATTTAGACAGGCAATTATCACTAATCTCTTAGAGTTAACACTTCGGTCTAAAACCAAATCACTTTATCTTTCGCTTAATCTGAACTCGGTCTAAAACCAGGTTTTAGCCGTTCAGATTAAGCTTTGGTTTTAGCGAAAGATAAAGTGACCCATTGGCTCAGTTAATTATGTTTAACAGACGACGACCAGGAGAAGTGTCAAGGTGAGAAGATTAAATTTCTCAATGACGCAGTCTTCATCATCCGGCTGCTGTACAAACACTCGTGTTAGTCGTCATAGTCACTGTACAATGTTTTCTATTTCATTATGTACATAGTATATGTATATTGCATAGTGATTTAAGATGTTTTTTGCTGGTAAAAACGGTTTTTACTGGTAAAAAATCCAATTCATTTTTAACCAGTAACCGGTAAATTACAAATATTACAAGTTACAAGCAGAGCTGCATGCAATAAAAGACTGGAGCCATGTACTGTATCTAAAATGGCAAAACTGTGCAATTTACACTGCTCTTGTTTCAGTCACCAGGGGCCACCACATGCCTATTTCAGACTGCAATTTTTCAGTACAACAGTAATGGTTTTTGTCTGCTTCTATATCGGTACCACTGCAGCTGACAAGGGTGATGGAACACAGCGACAAAATTTTTCGGTTACTGCGATTTTGCACGGTGCACACACGGAAGGACTTAAGAGCTCTGGAACGCATGATGGCCGAATACGGTCGTCTGCCACCACGGGAACACGTTACTCCTGATCGGTTTGCTTCATGCGATAAGGCTGTAGCATTATTACGTAGGACTCAACCAGCTATCTTAGACAATTATGTTCGTGTTTATGAGCTGCTAGTGGTAACTGTTTGTTTCGTTTTGTGTCGCTGGATTGTTATGGCTCAAACGCTCCTCATTGCACTTTAAGAGTACTGTCAGCTGCTGAGGTACTGCCGCCAGATTACAAGGAGGCATGTTTAGAAATAGCATATCTTAGGCCAGGCAGTGGGAATCACTGCAGTGTTGGTCTTCAGTGCGGTTATCAGTCATCCGATTGACGCTTTTTGGCCACCGCTCAGTGACTCTCTTGTAACAGTCTCTCTGTCATGTGTTAATGCAGGTCGCAGAGTCAACGCCATTGGTGGAGCTGTGAACTTGCTGTGGACGGCAACTGTCCCAAGACTGGTGCAATTCATATTAATCACTCTGTGCCATTACAAAAATGTACTGTTAAGTATCACAACCAACATTTTTACCTTTGACGTTTCGGTCTCTATCAGAGACCTTCATCATCAGAAGAGGAAGGTCTCTGATAGAGACCGAAACGTCAAAGGTAAAAATGTTGGTTGTGATAGTTAACAGTATATTTTTGTAATAATCTACCAACCGAAGAATATGTTTCACTCTGTGCCATTGTTGCGCAAGTATGTGCCTGCAGATAGTATGGCTGTGGTTGCTGATGCAGACCTAGGTGACATGCAGGAGTCTGAAAACTCAGCTGCGTGTGCTGTGAATGTTGGCAGGAATGCTGATGTGCTGCAAGATTGTGTTGTAAGTTCAGGCGAAGACTCGGATGCACCAGTTGACAGTGACTGCAATGACGTCCATGGTGTGCAGCGGACTTTTAATGCAGTTGACAATCTCGTGACCAGGTTGATGGTGCATGTGACATGGTCAAAGATGATGATGTGTTGAAAGAATGTGTTGTAGGTACAGGAGTAGACCCGGATGCACCAATTGACAGTGACTACAATGACGTCCATAGTATGAAGCGACCTTATGAAGCAGCTGACAGATCAGATAATCAGGTTGACGATGCAGGTGACATAGGCAAAGGCTATGCAGTACCATTGTGCTTTAAGACAGCAGAGCAGTTAATTGACTAGCTGACAAAAGCAGAGAATGTATAGGTGTATTCTGAGGTGCCGAGAGGTGCGAAAGAAAATGCATGCTTTGTTGTAGATAGCACAGGTAATGTCGAATCGAAAGGCAAAAAGTGTCTACAGGGATGATTGTGGGGTTTGGAGTAGCAACAATTGACAACACATTATGTGCGTTCTGGTACAATGTTGTCTGTCGTGAAGCTGTAGAATGGAAAGGTGTGCAAGAAACAGACGGTGAAAGGGAAGCATATACTGGTACCTTTAGACGTGCAACCGGAGTCTGACGACACTGTGACGGTCAACAGTTACTATGCCACGTTGAAAACCAACATCAATTACCGTAAACGTGTAAGTTGAATTGTACTGTATCCTAACTTGGCTGTTTATGAATATCACGAGAACGCCACCGCCAGTCAATAGCGGACATGGACTGATGCAAAAGATGGAGACAAAGTGAGGACGAAACCGGAAGTGCTGCAGAACATTCGTGCAGGACTGAAGGAGAAGAACGCGCAGCCGAGGCAGGTGTATGAGCAGCAGTTGCTGGCCAACGAGTCTAGTGACCGGCCAAGGGACCACAAGCAGGTGCGCAACATGGCCCAGGCAATGACAGCTGAAACAGGTAAACGCAAGAAATGGGGTAATGTAGCCGACGATGTGCAGAGTGTGTTGTCATCTGTGCAGACGCATCCGTTCGCTAAAGAAATATGCGTCAGGAAGGGCATGTCTCCAATGATAGTGTGTTATACGGAACAACAGGTAGCGGTTCTGAAAAGGTTTTGTGCAAGTAAAACACCATCGCAAAGGGAAAATGTACAGGCGCTTTTTAGTTCATCAAGTGATATTTTGTGTGGAGATGTGTTTTTTGCTGATAACACAGAGATGGTGTTTGGGAGTAATGATGAGAAAGCCATGGTGGGTGCATTGCGACAAGTGTTTCCACGTGTCAAACATGTGTTTTGTGCTCGGCATCTGGAGGAGAATATAGGATAAAATTAACTATGTCTGTTGTACTATGTACTATGTCTATGGCGTCCTTCTTCTCCGGTGCAGCAGTGGCCTGTGTCTGGTATGGCACTGAGTGACGTGAAAACGCAGGAACAAGCACGTAGTTCCCGCGTCCAGACAGTGCCGACCTAAGCTCGACGTACTGCAACCGGACAATGTCGTAGACATGACAATGTCGTAGACATTCTCCACGCAACTGCTTACCGGCACTTGCCGCCAGTCCGCTTTCAGCTTCGGAAGGTGGTTCGCCAACTCTGCATTGTTGGTCCAGTGGCACGTAATCCATCCGTGGGCCATCAGGACCTGTCTAAGCCAAAACTTCCAACCCGTAACTGATTGTCTGTAAAAGTGATAACCTAGGTTATTTGGTCAAATTTCGTTTCAGTTATATTTTTAAACTGTAATAGATTGTTATCGTTTCACGCAGATGTACACGTAAGTAGCCACATAAGCTCATTTTTACTTTCTATTCCAAATGTTATAAAATAATTTAAAATAAGCATATTTAAAGTAATTAATTTAGAATAAGCATAAATAAGATACAACAGACATAGGACGAGTGGTTCGCCAAGTTCTTGCGAGACACCAGGGCGCGCGTCCACGACACGACCGTGACATCGCAGGACGGTGGGCTGACCATGCATGCCACACCAAAGGTTGCCCGCAAGCCGGGACAGGTTCATAGACCACGTGGAGCCCGTACAGCAACACGCCGACTCAAGACCGTGCAGGAGTAATTTTTACATGTGTGCGTGTACTTGTAACCGGCTAATGTGGAGCTCCAGTGTTGTGATAACACTCGCACACCGAGCACCATTAGCAAACCGAGCGCTCACTCTATTTGCAAATTGGAAAAAAGTGCCAGCTTTACCTTGAATCGTTAATCGATGTTATAGGAAACGACTAAACCCGGGTTTTAATTTCTTTGGCTTTATTTTGTGTTATATTAATGTTTGTGTTTCGTATGCATTATCGATAGTGTTATTGTAGTTTGTGTTTTTATGCTAGTTTTGTATTTTGCTCCCTGCTTTTCCTTTTTTTCTTAGTACCAGCCATTTGATTGGCTAGGAACAGCATCAACAAAATGACCTATTTTGTGTAGAGTGAGACGTTAAACACCGACCAACCAGCCAGCCAGCCAGCCAACCAACCCTACCTTAAACGTACAAATGTGTGGAATGTGGCTGTTGACGTGCTGCTATTACAGGTATCTGACAGCCAACGTGAAAATGTCGTACTGATGGCACACGAGTCCTGCAAGCACGCCTCCAGAGTTTTGTGCGTCAGGCGAGGACAACTGCTACTGTGTGATGCTGTCGGACAGGTCATCATGGCACCAGCTGTCACTTGGTGACGACAACACCAATCCGGAATGTGAGTGCAGGCAGTTTGCGAGACAGCAACTGCCCGGCAAGCACTTCATGGCGGTGTTCCATCACGTCGAGCAGGTGTCGTTCAGTACACTACCGGCGGCTTACCGAGACCACCCGCTCTTCGTCGTTGACGAGGACTGTGACAGCAGTCGACCGTGGCAGAGTGCAGTCAACAATGACAGTCAGCGGTGACTACAGTGACCTCGAGCCCGACGACGGCCTAGCGGATAGGCCTACTGAACGCGATGTCACTTTGGAGTCTCAGACATGCTAAGTGCAGCCTTTTCACGGTCAGGTAATCTGCCGCTAGAGACTGGGCCACCCACAACGTCGAGCAGTGACGACGTGGAATCGCAGGCCGACGGTGACGACAGTGCAGACGCCAGTGTGTCCGTCGCTGAAGCCGATGAACCCGGCGTCAGTGACAGTAGTGAAGCTTCTGCTGTGGAGAAGCCACAGATAACAGCAAGTGTCACAGTGGGATTGAAGCGTAAAGCGACGGTTACTAAGGGAAACAATAAGAGAGTCCGCTTCGCCTGATTGACCGTACAACCAGTCAGTGACTGATGCCAGAGCTGAGGCCGACTGGCATGCCAGTCAGTGATGGTGGTTTGTGCGATAAAAAAACTACTTGTATTTAACTGTGTCAGTGATGGTTGGTTGTTTGATAAAGTTCTTTTGTATTGAACTGCTTCAAGAATGTTACAGTTTGTTTTACTACATGATAACAATTTCTTTATTTTCGTTGAGTTATTTCTACATATTGTCCGTTCGGTGCGGACGCCAGTTTTTCTTGTGGGGAGGGGGGTAGTTGTCAGGAATAGTGTTAGAATAATTGAGTTTGACTGACAGTTTAGTTGTAGCCTAGCTGTAAACAGCTCGCTAATACAAAAGAAACGGCCTACAGCTAGGCTAGAACTAAACTGTCAATCGAACTCAATTACTATAACAATATTGCTAACATTATTGTTATTAGCAATGAACTGCAAAATTGCGGAATATAGTTAAACGAAACTGCTAAGCCAAGCAAACAAATTAGAAAAAAAAACAAATGAGAAAAAAACACTTACGTATTTGAGTAAAGTATTTACAAACAAAAAGATATGCAATATTTCTTTTAAATTTCATCGTGACATCACTCAGTATTGTGATTTTAGTTTGAAAAATAACTACAAATAAATATACATGATGCACGCGATTTAATACGCTTTTGTTGTAAATTGTTTCTCCTCTGAAAATGCAGCATAAGCCACTTCAACAGATGCAAAATATTGGTCTATCAACAGTAATGCCAACCAGAGGACGCACCATATTGATGCTTGCATTGAACAAGGGTCAGGCGGAAAAAGTAAAGCAGATGAAGCTAACACTGTAAAAGACCAGTAGCAGACACAAACACGGCCGTGAACCTGATCCAACCTATCATCCTCATTCAGCTGTGTTCAAACCAGTTCGGCGCCGTCTAAGGTTTCCATCATCTAGTACTTTATGATACGATACAACACGGTAGATTAACGTGCGCTCAAAAGCTGACAAGATGGCCAGCTTAATCCAGCACATGGCCCATTAGTGCTAACTAAACTTTTTTGCCAGCTATCACGGTTAAGGCGCTCAAAGTGACCCACCCCGTTTCAAACAGCACAATTTCGACCAATATTTGCTCATAGCGCCTTAACCGTGAGAGCTGGCAAAAAACTTCAATTAGCACTAATAGGAAGTCGACAACGTGCTTTCCAATAAGCCATAGATGAACCGTGTACATTACCCAGTAATGTTGTGCAAGCAGTCAGATGCCTGTGTGGGTACAACGATGAATCACATTTGTACCAGACTCCTTCATCAGCACTGAAAATTGGGCACTCACCGAAAAAGTGTTGTGGTATTCTCAGTTGCGACAGCATTAAGAGGGGTGATAAAGAAAGAAGGAAGTTAGCGGATGACTTCATGTAACTGTGTGAAAAGGAGTGGACCAGTGAAGTATCTTCTGCAGCTGTAGCGACTTTGGTAACCTTGAAAATGAATAAGCCACAGTTAATGACGCTGACGGAGGACATACAAAAACTCAACAGTTACAGTACAGCAGAAATCGACAGATGCACTGAGGCACTAAAGTCTGATTTGCATGTTAGTGATAACTGGCACAAATGTCAAAAGCCACTCTTGTAGGAATTATTGTATTCAGTTGCTAAAGGTCAGGAGAAGCAGAATGGATGCTATTCTCTGAATACAATATGAGGGATGTAAACACACTTGCAAATAAAGATGTCTTGGGAGTCTTTAACAGAAGTGAAAAAGAACTTGTTAGCATATACTTTGGCCCATATCTCGGAATCCCCTGGTCAGATTTTCACGAATTTTTTCAGGGTTTGTGGGGGTCATGGGTGGGACTCCACACAAAAATTTTGGAAAAATCTGACAAGCCAATTTTGGGTGAGGGGG
>Ga0209780_1001995_pt1 | contig 14108 bp, 6 predicted proteins | sample WorMetexBAHAMAS2_FD_187384 | JGI IMG/M metagenome (GOLD analysis project Ga0209780, IMG submission 187384) | Marine gutless worms symbiont microbial communities from Max Planck institute for Marine Microbiology, Germany - Inanidrilus exumae... | ecosystem: Host-associated > Annelida > Digestive... | reverse complement strand
TATATATATATATATATATATATACCTACGAAATATAACGTGGAAATACGTTATGTTCCAGCTCAAGAAAATAGATAAATAACTCCCAACACCCCAACACAGTACTGTATGTGATGCCCGAAAAGCAGTAAAACACACAACAGGCTGGGACCCCACAGGCTCTACATCTTTATGAATGAACAACTGGACACCAATGGACAGCGTTTGTCAGTTACTCGTCTCAGCCTCTTCAGCACTCCAGTTTCTTCACATGATCTGTCTTCAACGCTGACTGTTGTCAAACGTGGCTTTTGTCACACTGTGTTTGCTTTGCCTCGAAGCTGAAAACACCGGTGGCAACTATGGCCATCAAACGGCCCTTGACTTAGCCCTAAACTGCAGCTACTCTCTCTCTCCAACCTCAAGCCGTCAATCAGTATAACAATAACTTGGCACTCAATAGGTCTTCTTGTATCACTGTCATCCAATCCGTGATAGCCTTTCTATGCACACTACTGCAAATCAAATGATCGACCAACAACAGCTGTGCCATATGGGTCATTTAATGACCTTTGAATATAGAGCAGATAGAGATGGTTCCCTTCCCCCTTCAAATTGAAAGGCGTTTTACGCCATATTACAAATGTCACATGCAAGACACATATTGGTACGTGACATGTTATAATTACACTGAGTCACAAGTCACACAGACTCAAATATATGACAAGATATATGGAATATCTGTAATGGAAAATAGTTCAAAATACACATACGATATACAAGGTCACAAATCACGTAACAAAATTATACAGTTCTTGAAGTATGCAAACTCACATATATTCACAACATATTGTTACATATATGACAAGACGTTATAATTCAAACTAACTGAACTGCTGTGATTTGAGCACATAATATAGCAAACGCATAATATAACTCACAGTCAACATAAGTCACCACTGATAACAACACAGATTACAAATTACAACAGTACATTATACCATAATCACAGCAATACAACATACATGTAATATACAATGTTTATCCATCATGCTTTTGAATGATAAAGTTTGTGCTAATGACTTTATCATCAAGGCTTTTGAATAAAGAAATGATTTTGGCATCCTTGAATAGGGGAAGATTTGTAGTTGTGCACCATCGTTCGACTGTCTGTGTGCCTCTAGAATGTTGAAAATATGGCCAAATTTAGGGTTTTTGTTCTTCAAAGGTGACATAGAAGCTGATTCAGTTGAAATTTGGTATGCAAGCACAAGTGTAAAATCCTTAATGTTTGCGTGCCCTATATTTCACGAATTGCACAAGCTAAACAAAACTGCTAAATTAAAGGGTGCGAATATCGATACTATACCAACTTTAATTGGTATAGTATGTTGTCTTGAAATTGTGTTGTTTGAATTTGCCATAATGAAAGGTGCCAAGGTAATTTTGCATGTGAAGTCCCAAGTTTTAGGGCAGCCAAATTAAAGTGTTTTACAGTGCACTGTGGGTCTGCTATCACATGCCAAATTTGTTGATGGGTGGTCAAGCGGTACAGGAGTCCCAATAATTGTATAATTAGTCAAATTAGTTGTTTTTTACCCGCAGGGGTGACAGTATATGCTGAGCAGGGTAAAATCTGGCATAGTACAACACCATGGGTCCACTCTCTCGTGACAAAGTTAGCTATAATTGGGGAAGGGGATGGGTACAGGGACCCCCAAATTTAAAAATTTAGTCGAAATAATGGTATTTCAGCAGCTTTTTGCCCCACAGTGGCAATAGTACGTACCAATTGAGGTGAAATTTCACAGTGATTGATGTAAGGGTATGGACACGGTGCCGCACTCATAATCAATAATTTTGCCAATGTGAAGTACGGCAGTGCTGACTATTTGGTTATGTGTTGTCCATGCAAGTGACATCACTCATGAAGCGTCTACACCCGTCTACTCTACACGATAAGATTTTCGTTCAAATTACATCAAATACACCACGATATTTGACTAATGTGAATTTTGGCCATTCTACCAGTGTTCTGCTGCTTACGGTTTATGGTTTATAACTTTGTTTCAGGGACTCTGAGAGCACTTTATCTTGCAGACAACGATTTTGAAACTCTGCCGGCAGACATTGGCAAGCTGATAAACCTTCAGATTGTAAGTATGATTTCATACACACAATATTGGCTGCTGTATGTGAGTTGTTGTTGTGTTAGAATGATCCCATCACTAATACAAAGAATATTTATCTAACAAGAAGCCCAGATGTTGCACAGACCATGACATTGTGTCACTCCAGCACATTGTGATTACTTGGGCTTTACATAGATTGTCTGGCCTGTACGCAAGGCTTTCCAGGAAACGTAATGGTTGATTAATATAACATAACTTCTTTAATAACAAGCAGGCTTGTTAATATCAGATTTGCTGGCTATAGCAATGTTCTGTCTGGGATACTTTTGCAGTATTGGTATCGGTACTGCCGATACTTTTACAAAACAGTAACAGAAGTGGTGTCGGTTATACTTTTTCACTGCCAATCCATACTACCGATACTTTTGTTCCAGAAATGTCAAAAATAGGCATCTGTTTTTCAGTACAATCAGAATACGTCGGCATTTAAGTACAATAAATTGTTCCATAGTCAACTGTTGGCGTAATTTGACAGTCTTTGATGAATTGGGCATTAAGCGTTTGCTATCAAACCAGAAGAGATTCATTGCAGAATACGAAGTCATGAGGCCTGATTGTAATTTCCCTAGATAAGCTGCAGGGCAAGAGAGATGTCAGCAGCCTGGATTACCAACCAACTGTTCGCATGCTATAACACTGTGCTGCGGGACATTGCTGATCGAGTAGCACCGCAGCACAGCTTGCGGCGACGTGCTGGACGATTCACTGCATGATCCAACGCCGACTGTCATGCCGAGCGACGAGATTGCCGACGACTTAAATGTCAGTACGGACGAAATCACAGCCCTGTTGACCGCCATGCTTGGGTCGTTGCAACTCGCCGGTGGTTCCAGCTCTATCACTAGAAGAAGGAAGATTACTGGCAGCGTTGCCTTGATCGTTCAAGAAGATCTGGTGTTGAATGACCACACTGCTTGGAAGAGACCACAACATCTCCTGCGCCACCGGTCATACAGCTGATGGTTTCGCGGCCTGCTTTGTTCACAAGATCAATGTCGTTCGCTCTGATACTCCCGGTCTGTCGCCGCCACCCATTCTTATGCCTGTCACGTCATCAATTGCATCGTTTCGTCCATGCACCCAGGTGAGATACAGAAGATCATTATGTCGGCGCCAAGTACTTAGTTGACAGTGACCTGCTACCGCGATGTCAGTCGGCCTACAGAAAGGATCATTCCACTGAGATGGCATTGCTATGTGTTTGGTCTGACATGCTGATGGCAGCCAACGAACGTAGTTTGACTCTATGATACGATACGATAGGATGCGATAGGATATGTTTATTTGTGCTCAAAAGCTGACGATATACCCAGCTTAGTCTAGCGCACAGCACAGATAGCTTAATGGCGATATTGTTATCACAAGCATTTCTATTCATAAGTATGGTGGACAAAGAAAACATGAAACGTTTTCACCCCTTCTTCCCAATTATTGTTCTTAGTCTTCACCTGCACCATGCTCACCCTGTTGATATCGGAGGTCTGCACCGCTTCTGCTTCTCCCTAAGTTTTTTGATGCAGTCAGTAGTTTCAGACTTTAGCTGCTGTGGGCCCGTGAAAATTTTGAGAAAATGCACCCATTTTCGTGGGGAAATGCACCCCCGAGGTAAAACCTCCATATCTTCCAGTAAGTGGAACTGACTAAATTAAAAACATAAAGGCGTCAAAAGATCGCCCAGCCCCATAGTGCCAGAAATTTTGTAAGCATTGCACAAGGGATATTTCCATATCAGATTATTATAGTCCTAAATTTGGTAAAATTTACAGTTTCTGTGGTCCCATATTTTACCTTTGCCCGGATGAAGGTGAAAGTTGGCATGGAAGAGCCACACTTTATTTTTCCTTTATAGGTGCAACATGTCACTCCTGAGGGGTGAGAAACCAAAAATTCAACCCCCTGAGTAAATTAAATACTGGCGGTTACCCTGAAGGTAATCCTGCCTGTAAGCAGGACTTCACTGATGTGCTTGTAAATTTGCAAGACGTGTGTGTGTGTGTCTGTCTAGCTTGTTCTGAGAGAAAATGACCTCATCATGCTACCAAAGGAGATTGGTGAGCTGAGCCGTCTGAAAGAGTTGCATATTCAGTCAAATCGTCTCACTGTTCTTCCTCCAGAATTAGGTATGATGCCACTGTGAACTTTTAACCAACAAAAGTGAGTTCTGTTGATTGATCCAGATGCAGTCACATGACATTCACTATAATCGCAGCATAGCACGGTAATGTTTACACTGTTGTAAGGGCGACCAGCTAAGTGCTCCACCCTCGCACCTACAGCGCTCGGTTACACCTCGCACTTACGGCACTCGTTTCTTGTGTCTGCGGTACTCGATCCGTTACGGTTGCTGACTGCTAGTTCCGAATTTCCCGAAGGAGCTTACGCGCCTACGTTGCTGGCTGCTAATTCCGAATGGCCCAACGGAGCTTACCACCGATTGGCAGTGGCGTATATAGACAGTGCACGAAGCACGAGACTTTGGGCGTGAGCGGCACTCGCTAACTGGCCTGTGACCATGCGGAGGGTATAAGCATGCCACCTGCCAAATTGGGTCCAGATCTGCTGAAAACTGGCTGTGCTGTGCATAAGGAACAAAGAAACGGACAGATTCAGTGTTATATAAGATGGCCAAATCCAGGGTATCAGAACTCCTGAAACCACTGAGCCAACTGTCTCAAAATTTGGCACAAGTGATTATGTTGTCAATATTACCCCGCATGCCAAAATTCAAAGTGATCGCCCTTGTGCGGGCATCCCGGCAAATGGGTGAAATATTACTGTTGCTTGGTTTTTACTGTTCGACGCTATGCTAGCGTGGTATATGCTGTCATCGTGTGTCTGTCTCTCAGTCTGTCTGTCACAAGTCGGAGTTCTACAAAGATGGCTGAAGCTAGGATCACACAAACAATGCCATATGATAGCCAAGGTACTCTAATTTTCTGACGCCAACAATCTTGGCGTAATTTCAGTATGAAAGATTACCCCTAGTGGGGGCGCCAAATAGAGGTGGAGTTGGTTAAAACGGCGATTTTCGACCAATATCTCAGAAACCATGCAAGATACTGACATAGTTACTATGGAACGTTATAGTAACTCGTTATAGTAACCCCAAACCACCCCATATTTGACATTTTTATCGCTTTTCATATCTTCATAGTGAGTGGCAATAGACACTTCAAATGTGGTAGGAATGTTGGCAATAGCAAGTGCTAGCACACGGATAGCAAACCATCCCTGAATGGGGTGTGGTTAGGTCACGTAAGTCATTTAAATTTTGATGGGCACCAACCATATCTCTGGAACAGCTGATCATCTGAGGTGCTGTTTGTCAACTTACGTGGACGGCCAGTGTGGTAAACGGGTGACCATCATCAGTCACCGGTTTATCACACTGACCATCAACACAGCATCGCTTCCGTTTTTGACGGGTTGAAAAGCAGCATGTTCTGCAAGAATCACCAATTAATGTTATCAGTACACTCCAAGATTGGCTTAAACGTTACATTTTTGTTAGGCTGCAGAGCTATGTACAGCAGTGTATCCTCGGCATATTGATGGTAGCTTACAGAATGTGCTGTTATAACGTTATTGATTGGTGAAACATACAGAGCAAACAGAAATGGTCTTAGGACACTGCCCTGAGGAACATCACATGTACAGTCAACTGTTGTCGAACGTGCAGTTCCGACGCCAACATATTGAGTCGATCCGTGACAAAGGACCGCGACCAGTTTAGAGTACGCCCAGTGATGTTAATGATATTAACAGTGATGCCAAAACCCGATGTAAGATGACCAAGTAGAACGCTCAGTAGTGTTAAATGCAGCCGAAATATTGAGTCGAGTGACAGCAGCAAGGTGACGAGCGGCTCACACGTTGCAGTGATGATGACATCATTTATCACTTTGACATCGAAGAGCTCAGCTGTGTATAGCAGGAACAAGACAGAGCCTAGAACAGACCACTGCAGGACGCCATACAACAGCTGCAGTGTGACTGTATGACGGACAGTTGGCCTTCAAATAACCTGCTGTTAGTGGTTGAGTAAAAAGACGCTTTCCACTTAAGGGCTGTTCCGTAGATACCAAATCTGTCGTGTTGCCAGTTGAGCAGGATGTCATGGTCTACACAGTGAAATGCTGCACTGAGATCAAGTGGCCCGAGCAGATCGTGTGTGTTAAGGAAGCTGGTGAGTCGCGATGCAGGCTTATCAGTAGGCCAGCCAGTATGCTGTTACAATAGTCAAGTCTGCTAATGATAAATGCGTGCACCAACTGTTTTTATGACCTGTTGGTTGTTGTGCTGACTAGAGATGCGCGGTATACAGGTATCAGAAAAATAGAGTGGTATTAAAAGTGACGGTATTGTATACTGTGGGCTTGCTAAATACCGTCCGCAGCATTCTATGTAAATCACTGCATGTAGATGAGATCAGCAGCAGGTCATCAGCATACATTAAAACTCCAGCATAAATGTCAACAACATGACAACCACGTCCAGAGGCAGAAAGTTTACATCATTAAAACACCGTTATGGGAAAGAGAATCGGCGAGAGCACTGCAGATGATTCGCACGGTTGGATTTTTGAAGTTGTCTACAGTTGATGATGTCACAAAATACCACAGTGTACCGGTATCACGGTATTTTTGAGATGGTGTATTATCGTCGGGCATTTCCTACTACCGCACATTCCTAGTGCTAACATGGTTGCTGTCAAACGTGACGGCCATTTCGCTATAATTGAAATCTGATGTCACTTTTGATGCAGTGTAGTGAGAAGTTGTCTTCATCTTATGCATCGATTTGCTCCAGGCTGTTACCAGTACAGCACAAATAAAGTAAAATATTTCAGTTTACACATAACTATGAAGTATGCAGTACAGTGAGGAATATGAGGAAATTTAAGCTTTGCAAAAGCAAACTATGTAGAGTTTATGGGCTAGCTTAGTAAACTTTTTTGAACGTGTACGTGTGTGTATGTGCTTATTTAACAGTATTATACGGTGGCTGTTACATGTACTGTATTCACAGTGATGCTCCTTGCAGTAAGTTTCTAAATGATTTTGCAGTTCTAGGCGTGCGATTTTGCTTCTAACACCACCTTTTAAACTGCTAATTTTTAGGTCGACTCCTCCGAGTCGGTCGGCCTAATAAAGTGGGTCACAAATGTCCGTCCGACCATCCACAAAAAGTTTCTTCGATTTCAATGAAATTTGGTATGTAGGTAGAGGTCGACGAGTGACGCATGACGGTATGCAGTATGACTCGATCCAAGGTCAAGGTCACGAGCCCTTGAAAGTCGGAAATTCGGCCATTTTCAACGGCTATCTCCTCCCCCATTTATAATGGGGGATGGCAAATGACCACGGATTCTTACATTAGGGGGCAATACCTAAAGCTTATCGGGCCGGATTTTTCATTTTTGTCCTAGTTTTGTGTCACGTGACTTTGAAGTTGTGATTCTTGAAAAAATTTTCTTATGATTTCAATGAATTTAGGTATGTAGGTAGAGGTCGATGAGTGATGCATGATGGTATGCAGTATGAACCGATCCAAGGTCAAGGTCACGAGCCCTTGAAAGTCGAAAATTCAATAATTTTCGAGGGCTATCTCCTCCCCCATCAATAATGGGGGCTGGCAAATGACCGCGGATTCTTAAATTAGGGCACAATACCCAAAGCTTATCTGGGCCGAATTTTTCATTTTTGTCCTAGTTTTTGTGTCACGTGACTTTGAAGTTGGCAGTAACGACAGTTGTGATTCTCGAAAAATTTCTTCTTCCGATTTCAGTGAAATTTGGTATGTAGGTAGAGGTCGATGAGTGATGCATGACGGTATGCAGCATCACCCGATCCAAGGTCAAGGTCAATATTATGAGCCCTCGAAAGTCGGAAATTCGACCATTTTCGAAGGCTATGTCCTCCCCCCATTTATAATGGGGCTGGCAAATGACCACGGATTCTTAAATTAGGGCACAATACCTAAAGCTTATCAGGGCCGGATTTTTGATTTTTTTGCTAGTTTTTGTGTCACGTGACTTTGAAGTTGGGAGTAAGTAGGAGTCGACCGTCAGTCCCGTACGGGGCTAATTTTTTACATTTATCTTTAGCAGTAGTCATCTTTCTCACATTTATTAGTTGTTGTATATTTTAGGAAATCTTGACTTAGTGGGACTAAAGCAAGTGTTCAAAGCGGAAAACAATCCTTGGGTGCCACCGATTGAAGATCAGTTGCAGATTGGAGTGTCACATGTATTCGACTACATTCGAACAGACACGTATAAATTGTAAGTACTCTAGTTATGCTCAGTGAAGCATTGCATTATCTGTAAGACCTCCATGGTGTGAAGTTAAGGCCGGTTACTCCTCGCGCCTGTGGCGCTCAATCCATCCATTACACCGCATGCCTAGAGATCGCCACTGTTGTCCCATTGCAGCACAGGCCAGCAAATATTACACGCGGCTAACAGTGGGTTACATGACTCTGGCCACTCCCAGTCCCAATAGGGGTAGTTTGTTATCACAAGGCTAACACTTGATGTAGCCTACCTGTGCATAAAATTTCACGACTAGCTTCAGTGGTTCCAGAGATGTCATCGACCACGCCTCGTTCAGGGTCGTTTGTCATCCGCGAGTTAGGACTTGCTGCGATCAACCTACCTACCAAATTTGAGGTCTCCCGTAGTGAAGACTTAAAAGGCAATACAGGATGTGGAAAGGGGTGGTTTGGGGTAGTTATGGGTCACTGAAGGTGATTGAAAATAGCATCATTTAATGTTGCACGTACGAGTTCCTATTAGCTTTTCGTGGTAACTATGTGCGTATTTTGCACCATTTCTGAGATATAGCAAGATATTGGTCTGTCAAATAGCGGTAGTTTCGATAACCTTGAATGACCTTCAGGCTCATTCGCCTAGAGCAAGCATTTTCTAATGTGATTTTTCGTACAGTTATGCAGCAATTAACAAATTTCAACTGATATATTTCGTTGAGTGGTCCGTCTGTGATGGCTGAGCTTCTTGGTCATACAGCTATGCAGTAGCTGATCAGATTTCAAGTGACGTAGCGCATCATGTGGCTCTTTCGCGACAGCCGAGTTTCTTATTAATTTTGGGGCCATCTTGGGCTAGTCTCTTCAAATTTGGTTTGCAGATTGATTGTGGTAAATACTAGCATATGCATGATATAGATTATCCCCAAATGCGGTGTGTTCAGTGTTATGTGACCTCTTTAAATTTTGGTAAATAAGTGACAGTGTCTCAGAAATGGTACAATGTAGAGACGTAGTGAGGATGGATGAATTTTAAGAAGTCATATGTGGCCTATCAAGTGGCAGCATAACCAATAACCTTGAGTGACCCTGAAGGTTACTCGCTGTTTGAAACCTTTCTAACTCCTAAACCTCGGCAATTATAGTAGACATTAAACTACGATATGTTTAGATGTGAATCGCAAAGTGTACATGGTCTGTAATTAAAGTATGGTAGTGAAACTGAAGGACCTTTAAGATTCAGGTAGTCGCTGTAAAAGTGGTAATGTCTCTGAAATGATATGCTAAAGACCATTGGGTTGTAGCTCAGTGATCAACGCGTTCGGACGCCATGTCCAGTGGAGTTTGACGCCCCTCAGGAGCCGGGTTCAAAGCTCGGTCTGGGCACGTTCACCTTCCACCAAAGAATTATTTCTAATAATTCCTACGCACATGATAAACAGGGAGATAATTCCAGGCAGGAAAAAGCTGGTTCGATGGTGTCCTCTATAATTTGTGATTGTTGCTGACACCTTGAGTAGCAGTGTCAAGGTTGTTAGCCGCGCTGGCGTGGCTGAAGCTAAAAGGCGTGGCTAGCCAATGGCTGGTGCGCACACAGCACCAGTCAGGGCTAAGCCAGACTGTAGGCCACGTCAAGAGGTGGCGCGCTACAAATACCCGACAAGCTACTTACTTTCTACTATTCCCCCCTCCGCCCTACATGTCACACATACACTAGCACACCGACCAACTCCTCTCCTCTCCCTGGGCTAGTACACTGTGCACTGATATTAGATAGTTGTTACATTGTTCATTGCAAGTCTGCATTTTACAGCCGTTGATAGTCATAGAGTTTGATACTAGCTGGAAGTTCATCGTTCAACAATATGAGGTCTCAGCACTGAGGTCCAGAGTAGGCTGGACCTCTGCCCGCAATAACGAATGAACGAACGAACGACCACTAATGTGGATTGATATACGATCTATTGAGTCATACCATTTCCATTGACCTTGAGTGACTTTCAAGGTCGTTTGTCTATTATAAACCTCTACAAGTGTTTAATTTTATGTAAAGTTGTGCAGCAGTTAACAAATTCTGATGGTACTGTGGATGTAAAATGGCTTTGTTGTAGCTTGTATGGACGTCATATTTCTGCCAATGCTGTGCCACCTCCAAAGACAACTGACAAGTCCAAAAAGATCAGCAAGAAAGCAGTTGCTCATTAATTAAGCAGACTTGCACGTTGGTTGTTAAATGGTGCTTTGAATAGTGTTAGCATTTGTAATTTTATATTGTGAATGTTATTGTAGAAGTTAGTTGTTATGTTGTTCATTACAAGTCTGCATTTACAGCCGTTCATAGTCACAGTTTGATACTAGCTTGAAGTTCACTGTTCAACAATGTAGTTGATTACCATCAAGATTGTCGTCAGGGCCAACTGCTGATACTTTCTTTATTCGGGGGTTGATTTTTTGTTACTGGCAAGATGCCTGCAGGGTATATGCTGATATTTAGATTACTTGTGGGGCAATTTTGTGGTTTATCATGTATGGGCGACATGTTGCGCCGATGGAGTGAAATGTGCCGTGCAAGAGTCCACATTCACGCCAGATTTCATCCCATCAGTGCAAGGGTAGGGTTTAGGACCCCAAAAAAACTGAAAAGTTTACCCAATTTCAGAATATAAACACACCACATGGGCATATGACTTGTGCAATTTTTACGAAATTTTTAGCGTTTGTGGGGATTGTCATGGTCAGGTATTGACAGGTAACTCTTGAGGGATTTGCTCAAGGTATTACAGAGTTATGGTTTCACCTCCTGAAGCATATTTCACAAATTTTCAACACTCCAGCGGCTAAACTGTACATCAGATGCAAATATGTTTTAGACAAGCAAAAATGATATGGACCCCCCACCATCACCGTGCCAACTTTGATGGGGCTGGGACTTCGCCCTGTGCAGGCTACGAAAAATTCAATGTTCTTTAATGGCAAGGTGCGCACAGTGCATACACTGATATTTAAGTCACTGGGGCGATTTTTTGTTTTTTTCCTCGGAAGTGTGACACTTTGCACTGATGGGGTGAAATTTAGCATCAACTCCTCTATGCCAATTTTCACCCCATCGATGGGGAGGGCTTCCTGAGCCTCCAAAACCAGAAGTTTTACACAATTGTGGAATATAAATGCCCCGCATGGGTGTAACCATTTGGCAGTTTACATCATAGCACAAAATGCTCAGTATATGCGAGCAGCTTCATGCTGAATTAGCTATTAAAATTTGGGTAGATTCCATCAAGGGGTTACAGAGTTTATGGGGTTCAGAATGACGGGTGCATTTTCTCCCAGATTTTCAGCACCCCTAACAGCGGATCTATATGTTGGATGCAAACACATTTTGAGGTGCAGGTATGGTATGGATTTCTTCTTGCCAATGCTAAGTTTGGTTGGGCTGGAATTTTGGAACTTTACATGCCGCGGATGGGACGATAAAGCTCAGTGTTTTGACCGGCAGCATGCGTGCACGCATGGGTGATTTTCAACCGATTAATTTTGATGGTATGAGTAAATGTTCAGCCGTTATTTTAGATTTTTAATTTTGCAACACAGTTAAGGTGAGGTGGAATACCCTGTAATAGTTACATAGATAGTTTACTTGGGAATCTGTGAGTAAAATAATTGTGAAACTTGGTCTATATTTGCCAAAGTTATGACCAAAATCGCGGGGCTTAAAATACTCTACCTGTATTTGGCGCCGCCATTGGGTTGACCCCATTGGAATTTCGCCGATAACTTTGGCGTCAGAAAACGAGTCAGGGCTAACGTACGGCGTTGTATATATGATCCTACGTTTAGCCGTTTTGGCATAGTACCGTCATGTGACGGACAAATGCATGGACGGACAGACAGACACACGACGACAGCATATGCCGTGCTAGCATAGCATCACACGGTAACAATGACTCAAGAATGTACTTTTTGATTACATATTATTACAGCACTCTTAGTCGTTGCGCAGAGCAGCGCCATAGAAATTTTGTTTTGAACTTAAGTTATAAATGGAGTGCTGATGGTCATAGGTCAAGAAATGTCCGTCTGCTTGTGCTATTTGGGTTTATAACTTGAGCATGAAATGATAAATACAATTCAAATTCAGTCAACTTATTGTATTCAGCAAGTGTAACTCATGATACCAGTTTAAAGTCAAAAAGTCAGAGCTAAAGGTCACTATGCTTCTTTCTGATAATCTTTCGTTAGTTATCTTTTCTTTGATTTTTTATTTAATATTCATTTATTTTGTTTAATTGTACATTATTACTACCACTTGTTGGTGAATAATGATTATCATTAGGAGCATGGGTAATTATGTACCCATGAAGTACCACACACTGACCGAGAATTTGCACATTTCAAAGTTCAGGAACTCAGGGTCCCAGGTGAACATAGTTGATGGCTGTTCTCGTTCCAGATGTTGTGACAGCTTGACTTTGTTGTTTGAAGGAGCGTCATTTTGGCAGCAGACTTAGCAGCGTCAAAAGACTTGTCAGATGAACCACTAGTGTAACTTGTTTTGGAGGTAAAGATAGTGTTTCAAACTGTTGATGCAGACCCAACTCATGCACTGTCTGAATCTCTCTGATAAACATGCATACTACACAGTTTGTAACTGTGTTGGCATCCGTCAACCTGAACGAAATAAAATAAATTTATTTTAAATTTAAAATACATTGCATAGCTTATTCAAAGTGTTGCTTGTAAAATAAATAATTCTTCAAAATAAATAATTCTTAATGCCCCATAACGTCTACCAACTTGTGATTCAGCATTTCAGTCTCTTGTTAACTCATGGTACCATGTTTTAATCAATTCTTTGTTGAAGTTCAAACCATGTTCGATGTAGGAAAATCTGATCTAGCAAAGTATGAATATGGTTGATTTTATCGATGAGAACATTAAGATGTGAATGTGATATGTGTGGCAGAAAATCAGTATCCATCTCTCCCTGTTTTCAGTTAATTTAATGTTGTTCCATATTTTTGGTAAAGTAAAACTGTTTCATTGTATGGCAATATTCAAAAGTAACAGGCAGTTTGCATTATTGTTGCACATATGTATGTGATGAATAACAGAATGCAAGACCACTTGTTTTTCTGTTGAATATAGGTGCCAGTGCAGCTACCAGTAGTGTATGTGCATGTGTTATATTAAGCACCATCATTGATGCAGATACTGTGAATGATTGCTGTTGAACCAGTGTCATGTCATTATCAATTAGTAGCTAAATTGTGAGATCCAGAAAGAAAGCAGTTACAGCAAGTTAGTTGTGATAACAGTTTCTCCATTTTATGTACACTGATGACTGGTAATTGAGGCTTTGTTATTAATTTGGTATGCTTGTTCTAGTGCATTTTATTGTTGTTAGGTATGTTTGGGGAGCTCCTTCCCAGCCCAAAAAACAAGGTTGTTAAGGTTATGCTTTTCAACCAATATCTTGCTGCAACTTTTTGAGCTGAATTATGTTTTGTCATGATGTAGTGCTTGGCTGAATCTGTGTGTTTCTTATAATCATAATGTCGTCGATTTAAAAAATATTTTTGCCTAACATATTGTGAATCAATGGCATAGCCAGAAATTCTCAATGGAGGGGTTAAGTTTCCCTCCTTTCCCCTTTCCCTCACTCCCCTATCC
>Ga0209780_1001994_pt1 | contig 14108 bp, 9 predicted proteins | sample WorMetexBAHAMAS2_FD_187384 | JGI IMG/M metagenome (GOLD analysis project Ga0209780, IMG submission 187384) | Marine gutless worms symbiont microbial communities from Max Planck institute for Marine Microbiology, Germany - Inanidrilus exumae... | ecosystem: Host-associated > Annelida > Digestive... | reverse complement strand
CTAAAGCTAAAGCGAGAGTCGACAAATTTTGTATGCAGGTAGAATAAATTAAGTGGGATGACAGACTACCCTATAATAGGCGTGGTCATGGTCACGTGATTCATTTTTTAAATTTTGCCCCCCCCCCACAATCATATCGTTGTAATTGGTAAAGCTATACGCTCCAAACTTCGTCTACTGATTGTTACACTGGAGTACTAGTGCATGCACAGCATAACATTTTAACCCCAAAAGGGGTGCAAGATAGAGACATAGTTGCAATGAAAGACTAATAGGAAGTTCGATATTTTGTACCGCCTTTCATATCTTCGTAGTGAGTGGAGATACGATGCGATACGATGCAATATGATTATAGGCTTATTTACGTGCGCTCAAGAGCTGACGAGATGGCCAGCATAGTCTAGCGCACGGCACAGAAACTAAAAAATAAGGAAAAACTAAAAACCGAGTAGCTCTGAAGATACGATCCGGACAAATGTCCGTGAAAGGCAGTCTGAGAGAAATAAGTAAAACTACAAAGGTTAGGATTCGGAAACAGGTTTTAAGCCGGGAGTGAAGGAGGGAGGGAGTTATGGATAAGCATAGTTATGAATCAAAACAGACAGAAGTGATCGGTGAAGGAATAGCTAAGTCGGAAATGGAGAAACTGGTAGAAACTTCAAATTTCGTAGGTGGGTTGATGGTAGCAAGTGCTAACCCAGGGATGGCAAACCATCCCTGAAAGGGCGTGGTTAAGCCACGTGAACCATTTAAATTTTGGTGGGCACCAACCATTTTTCTAGAACGGCTGATTGTCTCAGATGTTGTCAACTTAGATGGACGGTCAGTGTGGTAAACTGGTGACGGCATCGGTCACCAGTTTATCACACTGACCGTCGACATGTGTGTACAACACAGTGGGCCTGCGGCACTGCGTCGCGCGGGTCTGTTGCGGCAGCGGAGACTTGTTTCACCTTGGGTTTTGCTGGCTTTTTCAACAATCAGTCGTACTTTTATAGCGACTGGAGTTAATGCTTGCTGTATTCTCTTGCTATCCAGTCTACGTCCAGTCTTTATGCGGTGGCGTTGTCCTGACACGAGCTTCGCTTCCCGTATTGAAACAATGACGCATTGCGGCGACGCCGCGGAATGCAGCAAACGAACGAAAGACGTGCGAAAGGCTGCAGAAGCAGATCTATTTAGTACCGCGTCGCTGTCGCAACGCACATGAATTGATCACCTAATCGAATGTCGTCGCCTAGCTTCGTGGACGAAAACGAATACCGGAGACCAAAAGACCTCCAGTGCGTCTTTCATCAATGAAATGACATTCCATATGATTCTGACAGATTGAGTTCGATTAGGCGAAACGAACTCCGCCCGAGGCTACTTCAAATCGAGTAAATATCAAATCTGCTCTGAAACCGCAACCTGAAGGCAATTATTACGCACTGAGTGAACGATATTTCAGACTGACGTAACTGTTATGAACTGAAAACAAGTAAAAAAATCGCACTGTAGTCCAGTAGTGATTAAAATTGAGAGTAATAATTTTAAAGAGCTCAATGGAAGATGTTTCAATAACTGATAATGTATATTATCTGGTCCAGGTGAAGAATCTTTAGAAGAGTTTGGGCCGGTTTTTCCACCGCAATTTAATCTTCCATTAACGTTAATGCGAGATTAATTCCCATTAATTAATGGGAGTTAATCTGCCATTAACGTTAATGGAAGATTAATTTGATGTGGAAAAACTGGCCCTTAATCGCATTGTTGAGTTTTTCAAGATGAATAAGATAATTATAAGATTTATTATTGTCTGATGTAAATAGAATAGGATATTGTTCTGCGTGAGTTTTATGTTACGATATTTTAAACGAAAAATTATTCATAAGCGACGATCAACTGACAAATTTTTCGGTAACTACAATTAGTTACGTAAAGTATCAGTTTGAATTTTGAAACGAAAATGTATATCCATATTTCATTTTTTATTTTGAGTAAAAATGAAAATAACGATAGATACACGGTCCCCAGTTTAGTTCTGTGCAGTTGATGCGATGTGAAGCGAGCTATATATACGCTGCGAGTGTATAGTCTGTCAATTACGGCAACGTTGCGTCCGTGTGTCAATTGTCTGGAAACGTTGCGTATGGAGAGGCAATCCGCGGCAAGTTGTCGGAGATATTTTACCAAATTCGACGACGTGAGTTAGTGTTATTGTTTCTCGTGCCCGGCTCAGCAGGGACTGCAGGGTCGTCGACGTCGATAAAGCTGTCCGCTGACGAACTCCAAGACGAATGAGCGGACACGACAATGATGCATTATACTCGGCAAAATAAGACTAGAGATGCACGGAATCCAAGTAACGACGATAATACCCAGTGTCGGTTTTGGCTTCCAGTAGATGAGGTGGCCAATGGGAGAGAGTTTCTCACTCGGGTGCCGCGGGTCTGGGTTTTCAGGGGCAGTTACCTCTGCCCCACGTGATCTACCGCTAAAACGCTGTTACTCGAAATTCTGGGGCGCTGAAAATGAGCGACGTGAAATTGGCGGACGAAGAAAACTGTGTGACTTGAATATGACTGAGTGGCAAATGGCGGGCAAAGTTTCAGGCTCTGGAAAATGGCGGAATGAAAAACGACAGACCGTCTTGCGTAGCAAAAATGCGTGCAACTCTACGTACTGCACAATGCGGCAACTCGGAGTTTTTTTTTTGAAATAATCTATAATCAGTGTAACAACCGTTGAGCAAAATGCCTACGCTATATGGCAGTTGCATGCAGGAAGCCACGAACAGTTACGCTCAGCGTATTTGCAGTTGGGCACAGACTACAACTGTAGAACGACACGCGCATTAAGGCGTGCATCGCACGCTTAACGTCTGTTCTTTCACAAAGAAGCAGTTCCGACGTGTCATAAGCCACAACGCCAACGTTTCGTGCAGAGGTGCATGCCAGCGTCGACAACTCCATTGGATCAGAATCACTGAACGCATCGAATACAAGCTCCTCTCTCTCTCTTACCTACAAAATTCTCACAATAACCCAACCTCTATACCTTCATAGCCTCATCACTGTTGAACGTCCTCACAGTACTCGCTCTTCATCCGTCGTTACTCTTGCTCGGCCACCTCTCTAAAAATTACTGATCGCTCCTTTCGGTATTCTTCACCATGTCTCTGGAATCAGCTCCTTTATCTCTTCTTCAACCTCATTCTGGTACCAGTTCCTCCATTTCCGACTCACCTATTCCTTCACCCATCACTTCTTCCTCTTCTGATTGGCCACTCTGCTCATCCATAACTCCCTCTCTCTTTGACTGCCGGCTTAAAACCTACCTGTTTCACAAATCCTACCCCCGTAGTTTCGCTTCTTCCTCCCGGACTGCCTTCACGGACTTTTGCCTGCATCATTTCTTCTGAGCTACTCGGTTTTTGTTTTTAGTTTTTCCTGATTTTTCGTTTCTGTGTCGTGTGCTAGGTTAAGTTGAGCGCACGTAGATATATCGTGTCGTATTGCATCGCATCGTGACAACGACGTCAATGACATCAACGGCGACCTGAAGTAGCAAACCGAGTCTGCGCCGTCATCTATTGGACCAGCTGATGCCACGTCGGCACACCACACTCAGCAACCTTCTGTGACGTCTGCCTCGTAGCGCGATGGCGTCGTCTACGGTCTGGGACAATTGAAAATGCACGAACTAAAATAACGGACGAAATCGCGAAGAATAACGGCGACTGAAAATAACGGACGAACTCTTCACAAAATATTTGGGTGTGGAAAACGATGTACTGGAGAATGGCGGACCTTATTAAGTTTCCTGTATCGTTTTGCTGACTCCCGAGGTCCTAACCAAAAAATTGTCAAAGATATAGAACGTGTTCAGAAGCGCTGTTTGGTAATAATACATCCCTCACTACCTGGTGAAATGTGGTTTGCAGCGATTTGCTGAGCGGCGTGAAAATATTACCATGCATTTACTGCGCGACGCTATGCTAGAACGGTACATGCACCATGCTGTCATCGTGTGTCTGTCCATCTGTCTGTCTGTTTGTCCGTCCGTCCATCTGATACAAGTCGGAGTTCTACCAAGACGGCTAAACGTAGGAGGATCACGCAAACAACGTACGTTTCTGACGCGAAAGACCTCGGCGAAATTTCAACGCGGTCATTCCAAAGGAAGAGCCAAATAGAGGTGGTTTAGGTTAAATCGGTGATTTTCCACCAATATCTCGCTGTATCTCAGAAACAGTGCAAAATAGGGACATAGTTACTATGAAACGCTAACAGGAACAGCTCTGGATGAAATCTGGAGCACTCTGAGTACACTGTTGGGGGCTGGCACTGGCAGATTTTGTGCGCGATCCGAGCAGTAGCGACAGCTGGAGAGCCAGGCATATTTTTTCAAGTAAACAATGCACGATTTCACCGATTTCCCATCAGTCATATTTCACGAAATTGACCGTTGTCGCGATGAAAACGTACGGAACAGACTTTTGAAAAGTTTACCGCAAGGAGTCGTTTTCCCAAAAAACGCAAAAAAATTCTCAAAATTGCGACTTTAGGCCGCCAGAACTTCGCAATGATTACAGATCGACAAAACGTCACTACCAAAATAACACGATATCGGATTTCTAGTTTTCGTTTTTACCGTTTGAATCAATTCCCCTGGCCTGTAATACTCCTTACAATAAACCTCCCCAAATTTTCTGCTACGTCCGACGCGGGTTGACAACATGGCAGATAACGCTGACATCACGCAGTCGCAGGCAGCCAATCACCATCGACTATTGACTACTAAGTCACGTGACACTAGGCCTCGTCGAATGCAGGAAGTGAACAGCTTGTGCACAGATAGCCGAGCTCTTCGAGCCGAATACTGTATTGTGGGCATTCCACACAATACAGCCATCTAGTTGATGTTGATTCCGGTGTTTATATTGCGAATATCGTTGCATTTTAGACGTTCATCGCGCATCAATGCCTACTCCATCATCATCATCATCATCATCATCATCACCAACAGCAGCACTAGCAGTAATAGTAGTAGCTAGTTGTAGTAGTAACACGACGACAAAAGACCGTTGCATAGCGCCCGACTATCGCTACCGACAACAAGCCATCAGCCGCCGATGCGGTTTCCATAGAAACCGCCGACATGCGTGATGGATGCTGTTTGTGAACTCTTTGTCACGGCGTGAGACGCGCTGTGAAGATTTATTAAGAAGATTATCTTTCGGGACGCAGTGGAAACGCACCGGCTGTACGCACATTTCAAACAATCACGATTCATCTTCGTCAATTTGGTCGAGGCGTGTATCCTGCCGCCAACGTCGTCGTGTTGCTTTATCAAAAAGGGTCCAAATTACGTGTCGGATAATAAATGGTGATGCGTGGGCTAGATAATGATGATAGGTGATGGATGATCATCCCCGATGGTGTTAGCCTACCGCATTTGAAAATAAGCTTTATAACTTGAATCAATTAGCTTATTATGTTCACTACCGGCACCGTATGTGCTGTCTACCTTCATGCAGCCTTGGCACAAATACATGCGCGGCAACAATACATTAAATGCAATTGAAGGGTTCCGCGCAAGAAGCAGATATATCAGTATTTCTGGTTTTTGCTCCCATAGCGTATTTGTGCTCTACGCATGCCGATCTATCATACAAATAACAAATCTGTGTTGGAAATGATGTGTATGGGTATGCATTTCTTTCTACGATTGAAAACTTTAACTGCGTTTTCTCGAAACTACAAAAGTGGAAGTTATCTGGTTGTTGCACAGAACCCTTCAATTGTCATAATGCGACACCACACAAGATTCATTTCATTTTTAAATTTTATTTAACAAACTAACGCCTTTGGCCGTAGCCAATTAAATCTATAACATGTCCAGACTCTAGACTCTGTTCACACCGTCGGTCCATCCACGTCTGACCGCTTGTCACGGACAGTCGGTCACGTACAGCCAGGCCGCCCCAACATCACGTGACCCATCAAGTATTGCGTGGTGGCTCAGCGGTAGGGCGTTGGACTTGCGATTTACAGGTCGCGGGTTCAATTCCCGGCCAGTTCGCTTTCACGTAACATGGGTCAACTCAGCCTTACATCTTTCCGGGGTCGCTAAATCGAGTACCTGCTCCGGCTGGGGTTACAGGCCGGATTCTCACCTCTGTCGGCTGGCAGGTAACACTGTGTGATTCCATATGGCATGTGAGCTTCCCGTAGCGGTGAAGAGCTAAGGTGATGCTCTGACAGCAATAGCCTATATTATGGAGATAAAGGGACATACGGGTGTAAGAAGTAACTAAATATTATCTTGCATTCATATACTCGTTTAAATACATGCAGTTCAGTTGTCGCAGAAAAACGCAGAAACCGCACGATGCGGTAACGTATGGCGGTTGCACTTAATAGGCCTACGTGGCACGGTAAAAATGGTTATCAAACTACACTGGTAAAACTTCTTTACAGAAAGTTAGAATGTTTTGTACAACATTCGAGTAAAACAAGGTGTAGCCCTAACGGGACGTGACCGTACTGTCCCGCCGTGCAGTGTCGACCGCCGGACCTGCAACGCGCCCGGCCAGGCGGCGGCCAACCGCCAACGCGCGTTACAGACGACGACAGACGACGCCGACAGCGTGCGAAACAATACTGGCCCATTAGGCGGGCCAGTAATAATTCACGTTACATTATTTCGCAGTTCAGTTTTTGTCCGTTTACACTGACGCACTGATGCCTCAATATGAAACTGTTAAGCTTTGTTCACACGGATGCGGTGCGTTGCGCGTTGCGTTGCGGCATCTTGCGGCATATTGCGGTATGTTGCAGTATGTTAAGTCCCGTCCACACCAGCGACACTGTCGCCAAAAACGGCGACATTGTCGCTGGTGTGGACGGGGCTTTACGGTGAAAACGAAGCAACAAGCGGCACCGCCACGCAACGGTACGCATCCGGTGTAAATGAACCTTTAGTGAGCATTTTCGACAGCTCAAACTGCTGAAATATTTAACAAATATTTAATACCATGAAATCACGAAAAGACAAGGTATAAAAGCACAAGTAGTGTTTTTTTATAAAGTCACAATCAAAAAATATGCGTATATAGTGTTATTTTTCCAATTCATACTTGTAGTCTTAATGGGTGCGTTTTTCTCCAGACTGGATTAGTCCAGGACGAGATGACAGCTTCGACGAGACCGATCTGCGGTGGCGGTCGGTCGGTTGGTACTGGGATGGGAGACCTTCTTCCGGAGTGCATATCAGCCACCCAGGCCAACTCAGCCTCCTACCCTCTGCGGGATGAGAACTGAGTACCGGCCAAAGTGCGGTAATGAGGACCAAGCCACGGTCATAGGTAATATGTACAGATATGTCATGACATTTGGGCATGCGGTTTTTTTGGGATATACCAGCGGACAGACAGACGTACATACAGACAGACAGACATATACTCTGATCGCAGTATTTTGCACCTGTACCGGGGGCGAAATGATAAATATAGAGAATGTTACAAGAAGAAAACAGTAATCTTCGCTGGAAGTGTACGAGTAAAATCAAGTCTTGCAGTGGTCGCACTGAAACTGACAGCGGTTCGGTTATACTGTTCCCCGACGACCTACGAGACCAAGTCGTTCCGTGGTCACCCGGACGACGAATTTCTAGAGTCGCATCCGAATATTTACGTCTCTGTTCAAGCTCTTCTACGCCAGCGGACTCCACTTACCGTACATTTCATCCGTCGATAGCAGTCACTATCGGGCGGCCCACGGCATTTAGAGAGACAAATCTGCAAAACTAATGCAGCGGTTTATGGATGTAGCGCTGAGGCGTTCTAAGCACGAGACAATATGTACGGCCGGCGGCAACCATCGTACATTACCATCAATGTAGGCACAGCTTTTGTGTGCATCTAAATATGCTGATATCGTGACTTATGTATGTAGCACTTTTTTTATCCCCGCGAAAGCGAGGGAATATGTTTTCACCGGTGTTGGTCTGTCTGTCTGTCTGTCTGTGTGTGTCCGTCTGTGAAAACGATTGTGGACGGATTTGCACCAAATTTTGTGCAAAGGTTCCTAAGAAGAAAGGGAAGACCAAGTTCGTGTTTCGTTACGCTCAGTAGAGGGATGTGAAAGTAAAACGGTTAAAAAACCCGTAAACCGGCGATTGTTTACAAACACTGGCGATTGTTTGCAAAATAGCTCCGGCGGGAAATTCGGAACTAGCGAGCCGCAAAATAGTAGGTGTGGCAAGTGTTGCCAAGTGTTGGCGATAAAAACGCTTTCGCGGAGATTGTACTCTCTCAGAGTACTTTCCATCTAGTTCACTTTACGTTACGCTTTTTAAAATGTTTTCAGCGATATTGTTACCTCAGAACAATCACCATTTTATTTGCTATTCAGTTCGGACAGATTAATTTTAATTTTGGTTCACAAATATTTCTACTTATAATTTCAGTTTAATCACGCAATAATTTTACTCCTACTTCAACATTCAGTTCGCTAAGTTCGCAAACGTTCCGTTAGACTGTTAGTCTGAAAGCGAGTCACCAAAATAAGAAAACTTACACTGCCAGTGAATCTATTGCAATATACACACCCGTAGATATGATTTTACAGTGCGTAGGATAGTCAGAGAAAAATGATCAGTTTTCATTCTGGGCATTCGTCTCACGGGGGAACGTATTTCGTGTGATTAGTGTTCACAAGCGGTTGTTTCATGGCGACAACTATAGTGTGCGTACGTGACGCGGGTTTCCATTTCACCGGTTCATTTCCGTTCTTTCGTACACGTACAAATGAGACTTAAATGTCGCCCTGCAGAAAAGCGACGTCGTCGCCGCGCGGCCGCGAATGCTTTTCGCCTGCTCAAATGTCGATAAAAACGGACGCCGCTTCCCGAACGCCAATCTCCCGATCATGATGGGGAGCTTTAAAAGTCAGTCAACGTGTGGAAGATTAGACAGAGCCGGGCAACCACCAAATAACCAGACCGCGAAGTTTCTCGACCACGCATCTGCAAAGCCTTTCATACAAGCAGCTCCGACTACTACTCAATGCAGTAGCCTATTTCAGGCGGAATACGCAGAAAACAATTTATTTGTTTTATTTAAAACTCTCTGTGCATATAAAATTAAACTGTATTTTAGCGTCTACGTAAATGAAACAAAAGGAAATGATATCGTTTCAGAAATACGTATCGGTTTGTAAAGACTTGTCAGTCAAGACCAAGACGCCGTTTGAAATCGAGTTGTATTTTAGCCGTAAAATCTGGCAAACTCTTGGTCAAAAACTTGACTCATTTTGTGAAAAACCATCTAATCAAAATCCCAAATTGACCAAATTTCTACTGCGTGACGCATATGACGTTATGTAGTGTGCAGCTTGTATAGTATGTATGTACCCTTTGAGTCTTGTTAGCCCGCACGGCATCGCGATGCCAAATGGCTTATATTTTACCGCTGTGGTTTTTTCTTTTTTTTCGACGCCTGATCCCTGAGGTCACTGAACGGATCTCAGCCAAACTTGGACACATATTCACTTATGACTGCTATTTAAAAAATTTGGTCCGAACTCTCCCTAGAATTTACCCCTCCCCAGGGGCTGGGGCAAAACGTTTTTCGGGACCGACTTTGAATTTGACCGAACGTATCTATGCAACGGAACACGCTATCAACAATCGGAAAGAAACTTGTCAATCTGCAGGGACTTTCCTACATTCCCCATATATTTGGTGAACTTTAGTCCACAAACGGCTAAGAACGGTTGGCGAGTTTTTGCCCACCCCCTAAATTTTCGCATTGGGAGACACTGCCAGTATACCACATGGACATTATGTAACAGACAGCAGACAAACTTTGGCACGTGTTATGTAGTGTCACGAGCTTACAGTCTAAAATAACAGAATGCCGGGCGGGCTCATGCTGGGCTTTGCCATGCATCTAGTCAATTTTTGTTCTTGCACACCTACTTTTGTGGTGAATAAACATATATACATATGCTAGCGGCGTAACCGATATGCTATGGTCTGTTATCCGTTCGCCCGTCTGTCTGTCACACGCCGATATTACAGGGTGGGCCAAAAAAGTGGGTGTTTTCTTTGTATAAGCATAACTTAACGTAGAGAAAACCGATTTTAATAATTTTTTCACTGTTACAACCAGAAATTTATAGCGCACAAAGTGGTAGTTAGGCCTGTAGCATTACCTTAATTGTGTTGCCGCACTACCTAAGAAAACAACCAGTACCATACAAACACCACGGATCAAAACACTACACCACTGTATTTTAATGTGTGCGAGATCAAAAACAAAAAAGAACGTAAATTTATAAGAACACATGTTTTGAATGTTTCATATAAGATGTTCTATGTGTCCACCCTGCTGCTGTACAACACACTCCAGGCGGCGACGCCACTCGTTGATGCTATTCTCTATGAAGCTCTGTGAGAGTTGCGACCATGCGATCACTATTGCCCGCTGTAACTGCTCGATCGATTCAAAACTTTTGCCACGGTAAACCTTCTCTTGCAGAGCACCCCAAACTGCGTAATCCACCGGATTCAAATCCGGGCTGTTTGGGGGCCACATGTCGGGTTCAATAAACGTAACATTCTCCCGCTGAAGGTAGGAGAGCGTATTTCTCGCGGTGTGTGACGGCGCACCGTCTTGTTACTATGACGTCATTGTAAACAATAAAATTCATCAGTAAGTAAAATTAATCTTAATGTGCTCAGTGCTCATTCTGCATCTGGCAGTGAAAAAATTTTGAAAATCGGGCAATATTTTGTGAAGCTATTGACTTCAGAGCAAAACACCCACTTTTTGGCCCACCCTGTATTCTATTATTGTGAAATAATGAAGCCTTGTTAAATGTGGCACGCATATCGCGAACTCTATTTGATGCCACTAACAAGGCGTGTGATAAGATGCGATACCAATACTATACGCGCATTCTACTCAATTTCACTTCGGAGGATTTTTGAGATATTGGGGAAGCATTTTACTGTATAGCGAACATCTGTAAGTTGTGTCCCCGATCTGTTACAACAACACAAACTACTACTACGCCGAGATTAATGTGCCATATGTCAACCAATATTAAATGACGAATCGCAGGCAAGGAATATTGGAGAAACATTCTTTACGGTCGACTCAGCCTTCTACCCTCCGTGGGACGGTAAAATGAGTATCAGCCAAAAGGCGGTGATGCTCTGCGGGTGGGAAGGTAACCGCAGGCCTGGCGGAATGTAATGGCAGCCTATCGCCGGGTAGATGACTTATAGTCACCTGCGGGCTGACTACATGTACACCGGGATCAGCTCAGGGCCCAACGCTCGGTAACGAGCATGGGAAGCCTTTATTGTTTAATGCCAACAATAAACACGGTACGATACAAAGCACGAGGCGCATTATATAGGCGTCGCGCGGTAAAAAAACGCACAAGACGGAATCAGAGACAGCACTCAATCCTCGCGGCTACACAGTAATTTGTTCGCCGTGTGCGCCATCACGGCATCCGTGTCTCGACGCGCGGACGCCGTCGACCACGGGCTTCGTCACGACGACGACGACGACGACCATTTTCCAGAGATTACACTAATTGCCGACTGAAGTCGAAAATCGGGCGCGGCGCGTCGCACCCAGCTGTTAGCCAGTCGCATCGCTTTCTCTCAAAATCAGTCATCAGCAACCGAACGTCCACGTCCAAATACTGTCTGCGACAAAAAGAAACTCGGCATCCTTGACGAAGTCGTTGAATCGTTCGTAGCCGCAGTAGTCAGCGAAACGAGTCTGCGAATAGTCACACAACAACTTGAAGAAGCCAGCACTCACAAGAGTGCAAAAACCCACACAGGCATTGTTTTTCGTGCCTTGTGACCTTGACCCCAAAATAAATTATAAACTCCTCTTAAGACCGCGACATACTGATACTGAATTTTACTGATAGTTTATTAGAATCGAGCAACAAACGTGCGAGATTATACTATAAAACAAGATGTCACAAATTCAAATTCGAGGAAATTTGCTGACCATAAAAATTTGCATCGTTACTTTGGTATTTGTGCGATCTAGCTGCTACCTGGTTAAGGTATATTTTGTTCATATTTGTTAATGTATATGTGAATTTATTTCTATGTAATTACGTTTGTTATATTTTCTTTCTTTTTTCCTTTTCATTTTGTTGCTATCGGATTTTCGTGGTGAATAAAGATATTCATAAAGTAAATGTACAAACAATAACATAGGCTAAATCATACAGAACAGATGTCTAAAAATAGCTAATTTAACAATTTAAAAATGGTTTATGGCACGAGATCACGGAAAAAGCCAGTTAATAAAGGATCCTTTAAGCAGATTGTATTTACGCTGTGGAAGAACATAGTTGTGACACTACTTCTAAGTGAATAGTCAACGTATATTATAGAAGGCAACAATGTATTCAGACAATGTGATGTGACATATTTTGTATACGCCGACACAGAATAGTGGCTTGACTATATAATAATTATTCTGTGGCAATGATTTTAGCGCGCGACGCTATGCCAGCGCGGTATATATTGTCATCATGTGTCTGTTCGTTCGTCCGACCTGTCTATCTGTCCGTCCGTCTGTCAAAGTCAGTGTTGTACCAAGACGGCTAAGCCTGGGAGCATGCAAACAACACCATACGATATCTCATGATACTAGTTTGCTGATGTAAAAAAACCTCGGCGAAATTCCAAAGAGTCAACCCAAACGGGGGCACCAAATAGAGGTGGGGTAAATTAGAAGCAGCGATTTAGGACCAATATCTCGCTATATCTCAGGAACGGTGCAAGATAGGGACATGTTGCGATCAACCCAACAGTTGTCGAATGCCAGCAGAGAGAACCAAGGCGGGGTGTGTCAATTTTCGCCAACACGCGCCACAAATGGTTACCATAACAACGTTCGTTGATTTAGTTATCGCAATTTGAACACACGCTTATAAAGCCCACTAATCGCTCTACATTCGTTAAATATTTGGTGAAGATCAGTCTATAGACTCTGGTGGAAACAACGCAAACGTGCGTATTTTTGCATGTGTGCATCCACCTAAAACTTGCTGCAAAGTCACCACAACATCTCAAGGATTTACTGCACACAGGCAGTAAATCCTACATACCGGATAGTCCGGGTATACCCTCTACATCTTCACAAGATGTAGAGGATCTCTGCATAAGTATAGGTTTTGCGATCTTCCCAACCGTTGTAAAATGCCAGCACAAACAATGTAGGCGTTTCATGCCAAGTTGTCGCCGTTTTGCTCCACAAAATTGGTTGCTATGGCAACGTCCATTGACCGAAGTTCACCAAATTTGTAGCCATGGGAATTTTTCATCGACGGTGTTAACGCAACAATACGCGCTGAGATCCGTGCACCCGTTGTCGAATGAGAGGGGTTACAGTTTAAAATAGAAAAAAATCGTCGGTAAAACATAATCCTGCCGGCGGCATCTTAATGCCTGCCAGGCGGGCTAACAAGTATGTCCGTCCTCATAATACTCATACGGAAATGTATGCTGTAGGCGTCGCGTGCTGCCCCCTGGTGAGTCATGTTGACTATGCGCCGCGCGCCCTATGACGGTTAGAAAAAGTCGGGACAGACAGACCGACGGACGGACCGATGCCAGAGCGTTGCAGTACGCTTTCTGATAGACGCGGCCAGCGTAAAATGGCCAGTTGTTACTGTCAGTTAAGTGCGATCATTTCAACAAAACGTCTAGTCGTGTGAAAGGGTCTATTTTCACTTAGCTTTAAAAACTTACAATCATTTAGGGCGACAAGAAGAAACCGCTAACAACTCCGCATGACATTTTGTACTCTAAAAGTGATTCACAAAATAACAACGTTGCGTTCCCGCTTCGTCCGAGCCGCCCATACATACGACCCACATTTCCGAACTGGTTAACACCCCCACCTACACGGACTATATGGGCAGACTGTGGTTGGGGGAGGTAACTCGTCCGCGCGGGTCCATTACTGATGATTGGAATCAGCGCAACAGAAATTCGCCGGATCGTTGGTCGATTTGCGTGTTACATTTAATGCGACCGGAGAGCGGGTCCAACTGTACGCCATATGCTGTAAT
>Ga0209780_1001993_pt1 | contig 14113 bp, 8 predicted proteins | sample WorMetexBAHAMAS2_FD_187384 | JGI IMG/M metagenome (GOLD analysis project Ga0209780, IMG submission 187384) | Marine gutless worms symbiont microbial communities from Max Planck institute for Marine Microbiology, Germany - Inanidrilus exumae... | ecosystem: Host-associated > Annelida > Digestive... | reverse complement strand
GTTTATGATTGTGTTATCTGCATTGCTTAATTAAGATTTATTCTGTTCTTTGGTTGTATTTGGTTTAGTTTAGTCTTGCGGTGTGATAGTTGTCTTCCCCTGTTGTAATCGCTAGCGTAATAATTTAAATGAGCCTCTCAATCCCTGTCGCTTTTGGGTGGCTGCTGAACAAAAAGGCGGCCAGGGTTGAGGTTAATATATCACTGGCCTTCCTTCACTGGGTAGGGATAGCTGTCCACCCCTGCCTTTTTGTCTCTGATATAGCCACATTTGTGCTGAAAGGGACGTTGAACTCCAACTAACTAACACTCACTGCTGCACTTTATGTGTGCATAAGGATTACCTAGGTTGTAACTAATTTCCATATTTTTGCTAAACAAAGCACAACATCAGATGGCTAAATGTCTGTGTTCTTTGTCATCTGTGTACTGTGTGAAATCACTAGAATATGCCCAGTAGATCTATTATTAGGTGTTTGATAGAACTAATATTGTGTGTTTCAGCTGTATTTCAGTGCTAATATGTTTTAAAATTTTATGTGAACTGCCCATTTGCATGCTCATAAATCTTCAAATGTTTTGAAATTGTTAAATGTTAAAAATTATTCACTTAATTTCTTTTTCAGTTATGTGCTGTCTTAACTACAAATGGATATGATGTTTTTAAGCTCCTAGATATTACCATTGTAGAAGTAAATATCACATGTGTACATAGAAGTTTAACTGAAAGATGACTCAAACGTTTGTGTTACAGGATCGTCTGACAGGTATGGAATCAAAGTTGGCAGTTGTGATGGAGTTTCAGATGGAGTTTCAGCGGAACCAGAGTTGGCTGTTACCAGCATTAGCACGACATGTAGTCCAGGCCGCTCAGCTGCCGAATCAGGCTCCTGCTGTACCAGCTGCAGCAGCTGTTGAACAGCCTACGTACAATGCTGGTCCGACCTATGATGCGTTGCTTTATAGGAAGCAGTTCGGTCAGCCAGTAGGTGCATCATTACCTGCTCAGCCTAGCGGCTTTGCTGCATACTCAAACTATTTGTTTTCTTCTGGTAACATGGAACAGCATCTTCCTCAGGAATCAAACGGTTATGATGGAGAACAGTGCTTTTACAATGATGAGGAATATCCGGATGATGGTCTCAGCTACGAAATCCCACCAAATTATTCGCCGCTTACATCTCAAGAGTTGTTTCTCTCGGGTGGTGATGCGGCATGTGTCGGTTCCACTGCACCGATTCTGCCAGGATTTTTTTCCAACTCAGTGAAGCAGTGTCTTTCAGCCAGTAATGCAGAGCCTGTCACTGTAACGCAGTCTGGTGCTTTGAACCTAGTGAAGGTCTCGCCCATGGCTAAATCCGATACATCAGTTGCTCTGTCGGTAGTGTCCACGCCTACATCTGCATCTGTTTCCACTGTGGCAAGTCTTCCATTGACCACCCAGACTGTGTCTCAGCCTTCGCCTTTGGCTGCACCCAAATTTGTACTGAGTCCTTCAACTGTGACAGTGACCACAACCATGTCGACAGCTTCAGATGCTGAACCAGCGCCAAGCAACGGAAGCAAGACGGTGTTTGGTGGGTTTTCATTCACTACAGCTCCGCCTGTTGTTCCATATAAGAGCACAGATGAGAAAAAAGCTGCAGACAAAGCAGTCTCGAAAGCGGAAAATCCGTTTGCCAATTTCTCCTTCAGCTCACCAGCTGCTTCGAAAGCTGGTGATAAGACTGGTGCTGAAAATGTAGTTTCAAAGCCAACATTTGGAGGATTTAGTGCCATTTCTGCTTCCGCTTTAGCATCTAGCATAGTTGTTGGTGTCAGGTCGACTGGCTCAGAATTGCCAGTGTTTGGTTCTGGTGTAAAAGCAGGAGATACCACGTTTGCTGACTTGGCAAAGCAGGAAGCAAAAGGATCTTCAGCAAAAGTTGACAGCTCAAATGTGTTCAGATCTGCTGGTGAAGAATTGTTTCAGCATAGATCTGCAAAATCTCCTGGATCAGCTGGAAGAGCCAACATATCTGGACATGAAGATGAGGAGTATGTCCCTGACCAGGAATTTCAGCCACTCGTGTCACTGCCGGAAGTGGAAGTTAAAACTGGTGAGGAGGATGAAGAGAAGTTATTTGGCGAGCGGGCCAAACTGTATCGCATGGATGCCGAGAGCAAGCAGTGGAAAGAGAGAGGAATTGGCGAGATAAAAATACTTTGTCACCGCATCTCTGGTCGATTCCGGATTGTGATGCGTCGAGAGCAGGTGCTGAAGCTGTGTGCCAATCACTACATAACAGCCTCCATGAAACTGGTGCCGATGAAGACATCAGAAACGTCGCTGTGCTGGTTTGCCAGTGACTTCTCCGAGGGTGAAGTACAGAAAGAGCAGTTGTGCATCAAGTTCAAAACAGCCGACATAGCGCAGAAATTTTGCAGTTGCTTTGAAGACTGTCAGCTTAAATGTGGTCAACAGAAAACAGATCAGGCACAGCTATCGACCAGTAGTAAGCCAGCAGAATCCACTGATGTAACTCAACCATTATCTGATTTGTTTAAGCCAAAGAGTGGTCAGTGGGTGTGCAGTGGTTGCTATATTACGAATGAGTCCAGCAATGTTAGCTGTATTGCGTGCATGGCTGCCAAACCTGGTACAGTTGCTGTCAGTGTGGATCTACCTGCTGTCGCTAGTTCTACGGGTGCACCATTGTCTGCCGTGTTTCAGGCTAAGGCTGGAGAGTGGGACTGTGCAAGCTGCTATGTCCGAAATGGTGCCGATAGAACAGCATGTGCAGCATGTGAGACACCAAAGCCAGGTGCCACAGTCACTGTAGACAGTTCGGCGTCGACCAAGTCTGACTGCACTTTCAAGATTGCACCAACTGGTGGCTTCGTATTTTCAACAGCAGCTGGGAAGCCTTTTGTATTTGGAGGAACTGCATCACCTTTTACAAGTACCTCAGCAGTGACTAGCAGTTCTAATAATCAGTCGACTTCTGCTGCTACTCCTGAAGCAACTAGCTTGTCTGGCTTTGTCATGCCGTCCGGCTTTAAACCAGCATCAACAGCTGGAAGTAGTTCTTTCGTGACTCCTTCATCTTTTACTTTTGGGACACAGCCTGAAAAGAATGGAACATCAGCGAAGGCTGGTGCAGATGTGTTCCAGTCACTTGGTAAGCCAGCAGCTACCAGCCGTGTTACTGGTGCATCGACTATGTTCCAAAGTAGTTCCAGCACACCAAGCTTTGCATTGCTGTCATCAACTCCAGTGTCTGACAAAGCTGCCAGTTCAACAACAAAGGAGAACAAGTCGTTGTTTGGCACACCTAGTTTTGTCTTTGAGGGTGTGAAACCAGTGTCGTCACTAAGCAGTCTTGCAGTTGCCGAGAGTTCATTCAAATTCACTGGTCTGTGTCCGGCAACTCCTGCTCAGCCACCTGCCCCGTTGTCACCACGTTCACCACAGTCACCAGACAATGAGTTGTATGTAACGGGAGCTGATGACGAACCGAATGTGTCATTTGAGCCGGTTGTGAGACTGCCCGATAATGTGGAATTGAAGACCGGTGAAGAAGATGAAGACACGCTGTACTGTCAGCGTGCCAAACTGTACCGTTTTGTCGACAGCGAATGGAAAGAACGTGGCATCGGTGACGTGAAGCTTTTGCGGCATCAATCCACGGGCGTCATACGCATCGTCATGCGTCGTGAACGTGTGCTGAAGCTGTGTCTGAATCACCGCGTTAATGCTTCTCTGACGCTGCAGCCAATGCCGAACGCTCAGAGCAAGGCGTGGACGTGGCATGCTGACGATTTCTCAGACGGTGCTGAGCCAACACATGAGAAATTCTCTATCCGTTTCAAAACTGAGGAAACTGCTGCCGAGTTTAAGCAGGCATTTGACCGTGTGAAAAATGGCAAAGCTTTGCCAGTGGTGGTCAGCTCCAGATTGGATGATGCTGCTGTTTCACAGTGCCCTGGTCCAAGTATTTTGGAAGAGCTGCTTACAGATGGATCTTCAGGATATCATGGTAAAACCTCTGACTGTAACTTCGATATCATTAAACTGTATGATTTGGGTTTTTGGTCATCATTAAAATGTAATTGCCTGACAGTTGTTCATTCAGTTTGATGGTTCTAATTGGTGTTATATGTTATGTCGCATAACCTTATATGAAGCTGAATTTATATAAGCTTTAGTGCTTTTTTATTGTACACTGTATCTCTATTATTGTCTTTACTGTTTTAATGGTAAGTTTTGAACGATTGTGGGAAGACTATTGTTTTCAAGAAAACAGTATTATCTGGAATGCACTAAACTATGGAAATGTTGATTTGGTGCGGTTCGTGACTTGATGTTGGCAACATTGTAGATAATGCAGATTCGACATCAGATGACTGCGTTTTGGTGGATGTAAAGATGCCATCAAAAGAGTTGGTGCAGAAGGCAATTAGTCTACAGTTGCCTCCTACATTCTTTAATTATCTTGATCTGCCTGAGTGTCCTGGATGTATTGGCTGCCGTCCATTGTCTGAGTTGCAGAAAGTGCTGTCTGCTGATACTGGTGTTTATAACTATCTTGTGATTAACAGTGTAGTTTCATTGCTAGCAGTTGATTGAGTAGATATGCCTTTTTGATAAAGAAATGTTATTTCAATTTGATGTTACTTTCATTTGTAGCATCTATGTAACCAATGCATAATGCAAGTTACTGAAGTGTGTGTTATATAGTTGGTCATATACTAGCTGACGTGCCAGCATCTATGCAGTTGATTGTGTGATGGAGATGTGGATATTGACTCGCTGTGGTAGGAAACTGTTGTTATTGTTTACTGTACAGGGGATGTAGCAGGCAGTGGATCAGAGAAGGTCTTTGGTGGATCAGTTGCATTTGCTGGTTTTGGTCAGTTGGCATCGAAGAATGCAGGACAGTCGTCAGCTATATTTGGTAGCATCTCTGCTATTGGTGGCGAGACACCATCTTCACCTTCTGCTCTTGTGGGCCTGACAGACTCAAGTTCAGTTTTTGGCAGTGGCACGAAGTTTGTTGGATTTGCGGATCTGGCAGCGTCTGGTTCTGGCGTGGGTGAATTCACCAAGAAGTCTGGTTAGTTTTTGCTTCACCAGCAGCGGTGGCAAAATATTGTAATGAGCATGTTTGTGTCTGTCTGTGTGTGTCTGTCTGTCTGTCCGCGAGCATATCTCCCATACCACATGAATGGTCTTTACCAAATTTTTTTGCGTGTTGCCTATCACCATGGCTTGGTCCTTCTCCGGATTGGTGATGCATTTCCGAGGGGAGGGGGCAATTTTGGCGGTTTTCTTAATTCTTACCCATTGAAAATGCACTGTATGAGCCATATAGCAGTATGAATTTTGCTATGAAGTACCGATTTGGCTTAAATTTACTTCTTTACCATACAGTCGGACAGAATTCAATTTTCTATTATTAAACAGCATAATTGTGACAAACTGTTTCGAGATCACTTGCAAAGTAAACTACAAGAGGAACTGAGAAATCTGACCATTAATGGGAAGAATTACGTAAACGCATGACGAAGTTTTTGATGTTACTGTGGTAATGGTGTACGTTGCAGAAGAAACAGTTATATATATCGATGGATGTAGGAAAGCGAAGTTAACTTAGCGTTAATGGGACTTGGGTTAAGGAAGTATATAGTGTTAACGGTGTGATTGCATATCGCCGGCGAAGTCTGATATCTACGGTTGCCTTGTTAGATATTTTATTCTTTTATTCTTCGCAGCTTTTAATGTATATCAGTATATCTTTATAGTGTGTTCAAGCTAATGTAATTATATACATATGTACAGATGTATTTAAAACAAGAAATACATTCTGTGGAACATGGTATCTGCCCCATAGCCGAGTTCACAAGTCATGACTTCCGGTCAAAAATCTGACGTCACCATCGTGTGTTCCCCGACCCGATTCCCTATAAGGCGCGGGAATTCCGGCGATTCGCGAACATTTAAGGCAGATACTGCTTTTTTCATTTTTTGCATGGGTTTCAGGACCTTTGGGTCAAAAAGTGGGGTTTTTAGGGGAAAATATGGGAAGGAGTGGGGCGATATTGACCCCCAACTAACTCGTTCTTCTTATTTTTGATGGTTTACACGTCTGTGTCCAATTTGATGAAAATCGACGAAGAAATGCGACCGTGAGAGTGTCCACACACACAGACGCAAAACGATTTTATTATCTGTCCCATGCTATATGCTATAGCTATTGAGCAGATAAAAATAATTTACATAACTGTAAACTCAGATGCTGACTAGAGACCGACCGAAATTTGAGCACAGCACAATGCCTGCGGCATGTCATGCGGACATGCCATGAAGACAGGCACTGCGCTGTCAGCATCCCACTGATTAGGAGCACCAATCGTTAGGCAGCTCAAACCTAACCAGTCACCAGGCAGCTGTCCTGCAGTCGTTAATGAACCTATATTTACGTTACATTGCAGTGAGATTGTCAATACTGTGTAGTGACCACTGATCAAGTCGTTTTGTGTTGTCGCTTTTTGACTCATTTGTATCGTAATTTATAACAATAAACAATGTCACACAATCTCATTTGGAGTTATATAGTGCATGACCTCCTATTGACTACACTTCAGTGTTACATTGAATTAGTCCAGCTTAGTCATTTCTACAGCCTATTTTTGTATTTGTGCTGCATCATTTGCATATTAACTAAATAACGTAGTACAACATGTGATATACTACTTTATCACAATGTGGTTTAAGATATCTTGAAACGAAACTTGAACATCTGTTTTGTTTCCGACAACTGTACTGACAACTTGATAACTGTGTGTTCTTAATAATGAGCTACATAGTTCTGTTTTCGTTTTCGGCCGAAAACGATAGGAAGGTTTCGGGCCGAAAATGAAGTTCCATTTTCAGCGCCAGTTTCGGCCGAAAACGTAAGACCCATTTTCGGTCAGTCTCTAATGTTGACATAAGCTATCACAGTTAGTAGTCATTGCATCTTATTTACTGGAGAGACATTTACTCTTTTACTCAGCTGAGTCCAAGTTTTATTTATAATATACACATTTGTATAGCGCCATATGGTCGTAACTTCAGAGGCGGAACTACACATTACAGCTTGTAAGCTATGGTGATATTGTTTTTTTCAGTTTACAGGTTTACTTTGGATTTACCAATACCAGGAAGACTGATGTGGTGGTATATACCTGAGTGGCATACACCATACTTAGGTGGTTCTGGGATGCTGCAAAAACTTACTATATGGTTTTAGCTAGAAATCATAAATTAATTATGATTATAATTAACGTTCACATATCTGGCAGTATTATTGCAAACGTGTGCAAGATGAATTATACTAAAGAGGTTGTGGAATGTTTTGGTTTGTCCTAAGACTGTGCACATGATGTGTTTATAATGTTGTTTAATATCTGCTAAATAAAACAAGCTGTTTATTTTGCTTATATACAGGCGATAATTCATTTACCTGGGCTGGCTCTGGTGCACAGTTGTTCTCTCAGTCAGCTCCACAGTCAGGTGACGGTGACCAGGATGCAAATGACAGCCATGATGAGGGTCGTGATGATGATGGTTATTCTGCAGACAATATCCACTTTGAACCCATCGTTCAGCTGCCTGAAAGTGTTGACCTTAAAACTGGCGAAGAAGATGAAGAAGAAATCTTTCGCCAGCGTGCCAAGCTGTATCGCTATGATGATAATGCATGGAAAGAACGTGGTACTGGAGAAATGAAGATCTTGAAAAATCCGTTAACTGGTTTGTATACTGTTGGTTTTGATGCTGTATTACCCAATTCTGCATGGTTGTCGTTTGCTGTGGAATCTGCCCCACTTGAGGCCGGGGTACCCCCTTTCTGCCTTTTTTATACCTTGTCCATTCACTTTCTTGTCTATTGCTCTTTTTTACTTTTTCCTTTTTCCTTTTCTCGTTCACTTTACCTATTTTTCTTGTTTTGTCCATACCTTCCATTTCTACCAAAATAATTCCACTCCATTTTCAGTCCTGAAGTCATGGGAGGCGACCGAACCTGGGTTTAGTTTGTTCCGTTCATTTTCTGTTATCTGTATTGCTTAGTTAAAATTTATTCTGGTGTTTTGTTGTATTTGGTTTAGTTAGTCTTACAGTGCGATAGTTCTCTTTCCTTGTTGTAGGCGCTAGCGTAATAATTTAAATGAGCCTCTTGACACCTTTCCATTTTTGGGTGGCTGCTGAAAAGGCGGCCAGGATTGAGGTTAATATATTGCTGCCCTTCCTTCACTGGGTAAGGTTTTCCACTTCTAACCTTTTATCTAGCCATATTTGTGCTGAAAGGGGACATTAAACTCCAACTAACTTGCTGTGGAATCTTTTGTCTTATTCACTGTATGGTTATATTTCATCATTTACGTTGCTTTCTGGGGCTTTGATGCTAATAATAACGTGACTGAATATAATGCAGTTGTGATGAAACTGTAAAATTCTAACCTGTCAGCCTGCTATGAAAAATTTTTGCTTACAGAATGTACAAATTATAGACATTCTTGACATTCTTTTAACTAAAATTGATGAACTCCTTAAACAGTCGACGTGCAAAAATATTTTTGATATTATCAAAATCCTAAATTTATCGTTGACTTATTGAGCTCATGGTAATAGATATTTTGGACACCATTATGTCATTTTTATCAAGTTGCCAGTGTGAATCTGGTTTGCAAGACGACTTCGTCACATGGCATCATGTCGTTGCTAGGAAACTATCGGCTGTTGCTGCGGCGCGAACAAGTGCACAAGGTTGCTTGCAATCACTTGCTGACAACGGAGATTCAAATGCAGCCATTGCAGACATCAGAGACAGCGTGGTGCTGGTTTGCCATGGATTATTCTGAAGGTGAACCAGCCATGCAGAATTTTGCATGTCGTTTCAAGGTCTGTTGTTGGCATTTAGTTGGTAAATTGTAATGCAGTTAATAATATACACCATGTCTGGTTAAAATAGGTGCCACTTCATTTTTGCCTCTAACTTTGCCAAATACTGACTGATTTTCAAGACACTTTCACTGACAGGCACCAGTGAATTTGTAGTAAAGCAATAATAAAATATCCCACCACCCCTCGAAGGTTGCTGCACCACCTTGCGAAAATGTTTATGCTCAAAATCGCCATGTTCCAGATCGAGATGGAGCAAACTGTCATTCAAGACTTAGCCATTCAAAACAGTGGCTGAAAAATATTTACACAATTTTGTTCACTGACGATAAGATATTTACAGTGATCACACCGGAAACCCCAAAGAATCACCATCTGTACATGCCTGCAGCAACCAAGAAAGATGTTGTCACAAAACGCCTGCTCACACGATCTTGAAACAGTCAATGATGGTATTAGTCGGCGAGTCACAAGTGGTCGAGAAAACACCAGTTTGATACTTGTCAGTCACAGAGTAAAAGGTCAGTGAGGGCTGTTATCATAATGTGATGGAGTTGTAACAGTTCCTGCCAGCCATATGTCAAATCTCAAGCAAATTTATCTATCAACAGGATAGTGCACGGCACACGGGGCAGGTGAGGCCATCAGCTTACTTATCCACTACTTCGCCAGATGTCGATCGATTTTAAAACTTATTTCAAGGCAGACCCAGCAGTAAAGTTGTAAGAAGGTAATAGTCAAAGATCCCACTTCACCTAAATCACGTTGCTTGTGATGTATCATTAATCACAGTACATGTTTCAGGTTGTTGCTGCTTTCTGACATTAACATGGCACAAGGTAGTGTAGCGATGCATTTAATGTTTATTGGGATATTTTATCATCTCTTTATTACAATGTTAGTCTGTCGGTGAAAGAATTGTGAAAATCTTAGGCAAAGGCATCGTAAGAAGCAAGAATATAGTGTCACCTTGTTTATGGTGTAGATGTTTGTCTTTTACTTGTTACCTACATAGGTATTTTATTTACTTTAAATGCTTAAAATTGTTTGCGTTTTTTAAAAAGTGATGTTTTTGTAAATGAGATATAAAGTTGGATATCAGTAATGTGCATAATGTAGTAACTGTAGTTATAATGATGCAGTTGTTGGTACTTGTGTTGTGTTTGCTGTGTACAGAATGCAGAGCTGGCCAAAGACTTCTATGCTGCTGTTACAAGATGTCAGTCAGAACTCGAGAACACCACAAGTACAGGTTAATTTGTGCATGCTGGTTCCTTTATGAGTCATATACACATGTGACACGTTATGTTATAACAGATTTTTGCATCATTTCTTGGCTGGTTTGTTTTATTAAAATGTTTTCTTGCAGACTGAATGCAGTTGTCTTTTCTTAATTTTCTGTATTACAAGCGGCTGTTGTGATGTATTCCTACAACCTTGAGACATGTTGATATTCATGGCATTTTGTTGCTTTCAGCCAAGAGCTGGGATATGATGTTTTAGGACAACTTCTCACTGACTCACTCACGTTAGGAGAGCAGCTGATAGAAATAGTTAGATGGTCTTTTCTGATTAACTGATTTCTGTTGATGTTGGTGTTAAACAGAGACAGTTGGTGAGGCAGGCAAGCCAGAAGCTTCTGCAGAGACTGTGCCTGAAGCTGATACTTCCTGCACTGAGGCAAGACAAGAGACTACTGCCATTTCATCTGCTGAAGAAGACACGGGGGATCGGCTATTTTTCAAAAGAGCAACTATTGTTTACACTGCCACAGATCCTCCTCATGAGCAGGTTGTACATGTTTGATTGATTGATTAAAGTAAATCATTTGTCATTGATTGTTACTTAATGATTAGTTCTGGTTAATTTTTACAGATGCGTAACTTTTGAAATATTTGGTGCAAAATTAATGACCCTTATACCTTCCAGTATTTAATATTTATTGCTACGTAATGTTCCTTGTCGACAGATTTTATTAGTCAGTTGTATCCACATCTTGTTTTGTTTTGGCCATCGACAGTTGATTTCTGTGAAACACAAAATGATGATGACTGGGTTTTGGACTGAAAAATATACAGTAAAACTTGAAGGATTGAATGGCAAATTCCCACAAATAGTGTTTTGTTTTTGTTGCATAGTGAATACCATGCAGTGATCCCGTGGATGATGCCCTTAACAGCTGTTAATGTATTATTTATGGAGATTGTCTCAGGTACAGTCCCTGCAACAGCTGTATTGAATGGCAGTTGTCACTTGTTACAACAGCACCTAGCTGCTTTTTTAGGTCGACTCTTCAATAGAGTCGACCTAATAAAGCCGGTCTCAAATGTCCATTCGTCCATCCGTGTGTGTGTACGTGTGAAAGTTTCTTCGACGTCAGTAAAATTTGGCATGTAGGTAGAGGTCGATGAGTGATGTACGGCGGTATGCAGTATGACCCGATTCAAGGTCAAGGTCACGAACCATTGAAAGTTGGAAATCCGGCCATTTTCAAAAGTCATCTCTATGATCTCTGCCATTTACAATGGGAGCTGGCAACTGACCACTTATTCTTAAACTAGGGCACACAATATCAAAATTTGATCTGACTGGATTTTTGATATTTGTCTTAATTTTTTGTGTCATGCGACTTTGAACTTGGCAAAACATCAGTTGTGAAGAGTCAACCATCATACTCAGACGGGGCTAATTATTACTATAGACGTCATGGCTACAGTTGCATCATATTTGTCCATACAACTACTGCACGTTTGAATTTATAATTTGTTGTCCCACAGTTGATGCATGTATCATCATACTGCATATTCACTGTGCTACGTCTTATTACCACAAGCAACTGGTTGTTAGGAGTTTCTAAATCTATGCCTGTGGTGTGACTGTGTGAAGATGAAGCACATGGTTGAGTTGCTGGTTATTCGAGAGAAAGGTGGACAAGGAGAAATACTGAAGATGAAGACAGATGACGGAAAAATCGTATTTGAACATAGACTTGGCAAAGAAGACACATTAAAGTGGTTATTTATTTACCACAGTCACTACTGACATTGATCACTTGTGGCTTCTTTCACTTAGTTAATATTTTGTGTAATGTTGTTGCAATGCATCTCTGAAATAATAATTCACTGATAATAATATAATCTGAAACAGGTTTATCAAGCGGCATTATTGTCAAACGAGTCAGAGGCATTGGAAGGCAAAGAGATGCAAACCAGTTTGAGAAACTTTTTGGTTTTTGCTACTTAATAAACACTTTCTGTAATAATATTTTAGGTGTAATATATACTAAGTAAATATAGCAGATGAAAGCGAGAGGTAAAGTCTGCTAGATTAAATCATATTATATCACAGCTGATGAATTCTTTTGAGACGTTTTGGAAAATTGCACAATACAGTGAGAATGCGTGATAGATACAGCATGCCATTTTCTGGTAGATGTTTTTTTTCTGGGATTTCTCAAACCAACGTATGAAGAGTGTTATTGTAACGTGTGTTTTTGTGAAAGATCATTTGATACATAACAGGTGTGGCGTGAATTTGAGTTTGTGAGTTTGAAGATCTCGTTGATTGTTGAAAGTTGACATTTGTGTACAGGACGAGTACAAAAACGCATATTCAGATTGAAATGCTGGTTTCCAGTGATGGACGACAGACAGCTCGGACTTTTACTATCATGTTCAGCTCATCTGGTGCAGCTGATGAATTCAGGAAATTGTTCAAACATGTAAGTTGATACATTACAAAACAATGACATGTCGTTGATCATTCGCTTATCAGCCATTCGCTGAAAACTTAGTCATTTGCACGTGTGTTTGTCTTACTGTAATGGTGGCTTTGACATTGGCCGAAACTCATCTTAACAGCAAAAACTCGTTTACAGCAGCCTTGTTTTAATTTTACGATGTCGCATGACTGCAGTTAGAAGAAGCCCGTGCTCACAATAGTGCAAAAACCTATGCTGGCACAGTTTTTTGTGCCTCATGACATCACCCTTGACATTTTTACCCAAAATAAGGGGTTTCCAGGACTTATGGTGGTACATTTCTGTGTCGTTTTTTAGATATCATGCGGAAAAGACAAAACAAATGCCGGTGAAAGCCTTACCCCTGCGACTTACACGTTATAGTTACTTTATGGACGTTAAATACTTAGGAAACTAAACTACTGCATATACACTTCACTGCCATTGATTGTGTTGTCTGTTAGTTGACATCTGAAGCAGAGAAGTGAGAGTTATCGACAAATAGATCCAGAGGCATATAGTATTTACAGCTGATCATCACACTGCTTTGCATAGCGCACAGGTTGGCCGGTGTGTCATTTACTGTGAATCTTAGCGAAACGTTCTGTAACATAAACATTGACAAAATGACGTCGTTGCAGCGACAGTGCTATTGCTTTTATAAATTCACTGTGAAGTTACAGTTTGTCGAGTGTTGACTTCTTAACAAACATCTAGCAACACATCAATTCGCACTGTAGTCATTGTCAGTGGTATTTAGTGTGCAGTACATTGTCCCTTTTATAAATTTTAACTAATTCATGATATACCAGTGATACATATAACATAGTGTCAGTTATTTTTAGCAGTAGTTAAACAAGAGCCCGGCAAGCTGAGAATAGCTAACATAATTACACCTACTGCCTACTTCTGTTACTGTTTCAGGAATGGCACGGCACTGCTAACAAGAGTAGTGGTAGCAGTCGACGTGGCCATTAATACAGCCGTCTTAATCCAGTCCACATTACTTAACAGGTGTAAATTTAAGGGAGTAGGTTGCAATTTTCACTTCTTTGATAGACGTTTTCCTTTTGGTGGACTGATCCAGACAACCGTGTAATACAAACTAGCTGTCCCGTGACAACCCTCATACCAAAAACCAACTTGATCCGTTTAGCCAAAGCCAAAGTTAATACACCAGCATTACAGACTTAAGCAAGCACAAACCAGTTGGCTAAAAAGTTTAGCAATTTTTCTCTATTGTATTACTGTTATCACTGTAGTGTAGGTAAGTGTGATTTACTAGTTATTCTTAATCTTAGTTATATGAAAACGTATGTGATAGACAGAAAGAAGTTTGTTTTGGCATACAGCATGTTGATGTATAGGTGTAGGCATTTTTCACCTTCAGAGTCGGACAGTAGGCATATAATCTAACAACTCATAGCCTATTGCCTATACGATATATGC
>Ga0209780_1001992_pt1 | contig 14113 bp, 4 predicted proteins | sample WorMetexBAHAMAS2_FD_187384 | JGI IMG/M metagenome (GOLD analysis project Ga0209780, IMG submission 187384) | Marine gutless worms symbiont microbial communities from Max Planck institute for Marine Microbiology, Germany - Inanidrilus exumae... | ecosystem: Host-associated > Annelida > Digestive... | reverse complement strand
CCACCACTACCACCACCACCACCACCACCACTACCACTACCACTACTATTACTATTACTATTACTATTGCTGCTGCTTGAAAAACGGAGCACTTACGCTTGGACAGTTGTGACAGCTGGGTACTGTGCTGGTATAATGCTTCCACCACGCACGTGAACGTTTATCTTCTCCAACGGCGCCTTCAACGTCTGCCACTGGCCGGAGGAGGCAATGGTCAAGCGACCATCATAAATGTCATACCACAGGTCGGCTGGAAAATATGCCTTGACGGAATACTGGTCCTACAACAGAAAATTAATAACTGTCGTTTCAGTTCTGTCAATAGACATCAGCAGCTATTACTCACTCACCAAAGCACATTTGTAATCAATAACATCCAATCTGACAGGAGACATGCTATCTGCTCAAAGCGAATTATACCACAAGGTAAAAATGTTAAATATAAATAAGTAAAATAATAAGTACAAATATTACATGATACAACACCATCAACTACATCATCGCCATTTTAACAGAAGTTTCCAGGCGAACATGAAGTCAAACAGTTCCAATCAGTTTTCTTCTTGATGAGATTTTTTGTGGATGAGTGGCAAAAGTTTTGATGGGCTGGTTGTGGCTGAATGCCCAGTGTTTTATCCAGACACTCTAGGTTTGGGGGGAAATAGCCAGCATTGGGGGAAGGTGTTAGGGTCTGGGGGCTGTGCCCTCAGCGGGGTCCAGAAGCTGGAAGCTTTTTGCTGCATAAGTAGCTTATTTTTGTCTATACTCAAAGGTATTGTAAAACTGTAGCCTTTGTATTGTATATGCAATAACTAGTTACTGTTCATGAAATACATTCTGGTTAAACATTGAGATTAACACGATCCCATGCATATGAACGTTGTGCCGTCGTCACGTGTGGAACACAGTATACAAGTGAATTGAAATGACACTATGAAAGCACTTTAATAAGACAGTAGTGTTAACATTTTGAAACTACTGTCATATTAAAGTGCTTCTATAGTGTCATTTCAATTCACTTGTATACTGTGTTCCACACGTGACGACGGCACAACATTTCTTTTAAAATAATTTAGGTTTTGACTTAAAACCAAAATAATTTTAAAGAAACTGAGTGCTGACCGAACACTCCGCAGCTGCTTTTTTGCACTTAGCCAGATATGCTCCATGCAGAGAAAGTTATGGCCAACTCAAATAACAATTCTAAATAACTCAGCTAACAGTAATACCGAGTCTGTATCTAATTCAAGAACGATTCAGCAAAAAGTAAGTAATCCGCATTTCGTCAAAGTCCTGTCGGACGCTTAGGCTTAAAAGACAGAAGTAGTTGGCCCTCTCATTTAATGAAATTAAAACATGAGACATTTAGTAAGAGATGCCAGTCGAGTTATTTATTTTTAGCTTCACGGCAGGCGTGGCCGAAAATTCTTGGGGGAGTTTCGATGTTTGGGGGTAAGTTTCCCCCAAAAGGTCCTTGGATAAAACACTGCTGAATGCCAAACCAACAATGTCAAAGCACTGAAGAAAAGCAAGCTGATCAATTGATCGAGTTAAGGTTTTATATCCCATCCGACACTAATTGGTTATTTCGGAGACGTTCTTCCCAGCCAATCTCTTGGCCTAGAACTGAAAAATTAAATATAGCACAACACAAGCAAACACGAATCAATAACAAAACATACCATAACACAAAACAAACACAAAAACTAAAGCCATGTTCGGTCGCCTTTTACCCTCTCTGGCCTGGAAATGGAACAGGCCTATTTTTAAGGAAGTAAACGAGTAAGGAAGTAAGTTAGTAAGTGATTTATATAGCGCCGAAATCAACTAATACATCCGGGCGCATTAGAGCTCTGGAGCCCATACAGAGCCGAAAAAAGCAGTGATGCTCCGTTTACACCAGGTCAATGCCAGTAACACATTAGATACAATACAATAGTTTACATATAATGTATGGCTAATAGCTGAAGGGTGACGTGCTTTAGGAGTCAAGCAGAAAATAACAAAGAAGAACAACAAAAACAGATTATCGTACAATACAATACAATTATAGCATTTAGTATATAATATAAAACAAGAAATTACTGTCTTGCATTATAGTGCATGACATTGTCCAGTGTGGATACAACAGATAATCACAAGAGTAAGAATTAAAAGCTGCATTAATAAATTAGCCCCATATGCGGGACTGACGGTCGACTCTACAACTGACGTTTCTGCCAAGTTCAAAGACACGTGACACAAAAACTAGGATGAATATCAAAAATGAGGCCTAAAAAATTTAGATATTGTGCCCTATTTTAAGAATCAGTGGTCAGTTGCGAGCTCCCACTGTAAATGGCAGAGAAGATAGCTTTTAAAAATGAAACGATTTCCAAATTTCAAGGGCTGGTGACCTACCTTGACCTTAACCATGGATTGGGTCATACTGCATACCGTCGTACATCACTCATCGACGGTCGACCTCTACCTACATGTCGAATTTCATTGAAATCGAAGAAACTTTTTGTGGACGGACGGAAGGACGAACAAACATACTTACAGAAGAACGGAGATTTGAGACCGACTTTATTAGGTCGACTCACAAGAGTCGACCTAAAATGTTGTTTGAGATGATTTTCAAGCAACTTAATTTCAGTTGTAGTGCAGATTTAAGAGGAAGGAGATTCCGTTCTTTGAAACCTGCAACGGTGCAGAAATTCCAGCAAACATCCTAGTCTGTGAAGGCAGAGGGCAGTACTGTGGAAGACCAACATACTATGGTGGAAAGGATTCAAATTACTTGACAAAATATCCGCCCCTTCCAATACAAAAACGCCACAAAAACCACCGTCGATTAGTACGTCTAGAGCTACTTTTGAAATGAATTAGCAGAGTAATCGCAGATACCTCATGCACTACTGGAGAGACGAGAATCGAAGATCCCCACAGAAACTGTTCATTGATGTCCCAAGTGCTAGTGTCAGTCGGATAACTAGACCACACAGCAACATGTTGAAACACACAACACAACAACAACAACCCACTTAATGATGGCCCTTTATTCAGGACAACCCGGGTGAAAAAAAAATTCATTCACTCACTCACTTCCTATCTTTGTGGTTATTACACAATATCTGTTATTAACTTCCTCCATTTGCTGTAAGTAAGTAAGTAAGTATGTAAGTAACTCCTGTAACACAGCAAACACAAATCAAGCCCGTATTGTAGTACTAGAATTATCCGGATATCTACTAAGAATAATAAGCAAAAGGTAACCGAAAGATACTCTTTTAATATACAGATCAACACTCAGCAAGATAACACTCAGCAAGATCTAATATAGAGGACAGACAGCAACCGACTGACTGACTGACTGCTTAACAACACTATATGCAGCTACTACAGCTGCAACACTATAGCCGGCCAGCAGCAGCGTGGGGCGCGTGCAGCCTGGACTCCACCTTCCCTTAACCAAAATTCTAGTACTACAAGACTTTCGTCAATTCCGTTCTTGGAATATCATAATCAGCAGCATCACTGCCATCCAAATGAGACACATTTTTATATTACTTCTGTCACGTCTACTGTGCATAATGTTTAACGGCACTATCAACACGGCTAGTTTTTAGCGAACGTGAACTCACGTTCACGTTCGCTATATGCTGTCGCCGGTCCGTCTGTCTGTCTGTCGTATGACTGTAACGTTCGTGCACCCCTACTCAGCCGGTTGTTTATTTGCCATTTGCTACCTTGGCCATCCGTTGACATCCATGGAACATTTCACGGAGATCGTCCCAGGGAAACCCCTCCGTTTGGGGTTTAAACGCAAGAGGGGTAGCCAAATGTAGCGATTTTGGAGCTTTCAAAGGCCATATCTTAGAAACAGTGCAAGATAGGAGGTAAGTTAGTCTTAGTCGCTAATAGGAAGTCGTATATGAGCTTTCGATTGCTACCAAATCAGTGACCTTGAATGACCTTGAACAACGTAATGGCCCTTATTTTGCGTCATTTTACCGAATTTGGTAGTTTCCGGGGTGCTTTGTGTAAACGCGGTTGACAAAGCCATAACTATGGACAATTTACGATTAGTATATCTAGTAGTAAACGTCTGCAGAGGGATTGCGCGACAACCACGTATAAATTCCTAGCAGATTCATAAATTCAAGACTTAATGTGCAGTACTTGCTTAGCTATCGTCTTGATAGGAAGTCGTATAGAGCTTTTGATTGGTACCAAAATCGGTGACCTTGAATGATCTTGAATGGCAAAATGGCCCTTATTTGCGATGTTTTGCCAAATTTGGTAGTTTTCGGGGCTCAGTGCGTAAAAGTGGTTGACAAAGCCATAATTATGGACAATCTACGATTACTATGTCTAGTAGTAAACGTCTGCAGAGGGACCGCACGACGCCCATGGTATAAATATTCTATAACTGCAAGGTGGAAATTCTGTAGCAGATTCATAAATTCAAGACTTAATGCGCAGTACTTGCCTATATATAGCTATCGTCTAATTTGTTAAACGAAGTTCCCTTTTTTGGTATTTTGGAGTACGGAAGCGATATCGTCATAAAAAGTTCACGTTCGCTATCTCATCTCCTGATGAGTTCTTGTTATCACATCTGATGTGTTAAAAACGGCAAAAACAGGATCAAAACATTTTATGTATCGTACTGTCACAATTATTAAAAATGAAATTAAAACCATTTTCACCAAACTGGTAAAAGAATTCATAAGACCACAAATTCAGATGCAATTTTCATGCAGTGGGCGATTATGCAGTCTGCATGTCATTTTGCAGTAACTGAAGTACATTGAGATAATTGTAGTCATTTCTTCAAGATTGACGGCTGAATTAGTTAGTCAGTTAGTTGATGTTTAACGTTTCTTTTCCGCACGAATATGGTTACTCAAAATGGGAATGGATGGAATAGCAAGAAAATAGATGAAGCGAGTAAGAAAGGGAAAAGGGGGAAAGTGAAAAATACTAAAAAATAGAGTAGAAGATGGGGAAATAAAGGTATAAGGCGGATTACCCCAGGCCCACATAAGGTCGACGGCTGAATTAAGGTTTAACGTTCAACTCAACACATAAATTTGTCACTTCAGATACATTTTTGCCAGTCAATCATTCAGGATGGTACTAAAAAAACTAACATAACACAGCAAAACCAGACAATCACCAATAAACTTAAACATGCTATAACAAACATAAACTAAAACACGGACTTCAAAGCCCCAGCAATGATGTGGATGCCTTCACCTTGGCCGGCTGTGACCTTGACCTTTGACCTACAAAATCTAAACAATTTACGATTACTATGTCTAGTAGAGGCTAGTGAATATTTCCTGTCAGTTTTATTTAAATTGGTCAAGGCGTTCTGGTAACAATATCTGTCCGGATTAACTAACAAACACAGCGGATGGACAGCTCTACACCGGAAAAGTTGAATAAAAAACTAACACAAAGAATAGCGGCTGGATGACTGGCGACCCTGTCACATGACTGCGGTAGAACTGAGTGTACATGAACGGCAGCAGGAAATATCTCAGTTCAGTCACGTTCTTCATTATCTGCTGAGCATGTTTACTCCAAACTGCCGGATCTTGATCCTGCTCAACATTACACGCATTGTACTTTAAGTAAGTAAAAAAGGTAAAGATAAAGGCTTCCCATACTCGTTACCGAGCGTTGTGCCCGGAGCTGATCCCGGTGTACATGCAGTCAGCCCGCAGGTGACTATAAGTCATCCACCCGGCAGTAGGCTGCCATTACTTTCCGCCAGGCGTGCGGTTACCTTCCCAGCCGCAGAGCATCACTGCCCCTTGGACGGTACCAAGTTATACTGCTCGGTGACAGAAGCACATAGGTGTGAATAACTTGCCCATGGATATTACACAGCTTTTGCCCCAAGTAGGATATGAACCCACAACCCGTTGATCGCAAGTCCAATGCTCTACTCGTTGTGCCACTGCGCCACCTCAATGGACTGGACAAACCCCAAAACTGCCTCTTCCCGTGGAAGAACATGACCCCCATGTGACACATGGTTCCATGGGCCCACACGAATCATCCCATATGGCATCTCATTAGCCGTTTTTGCACAGTACATCTGTGTGACCAACACACAGACAGACAAACAGACACACAGACCGTGCAACGTGCAACAACTGTAGCAATATGCCACATCTATGCAATGTAACCAAGCACATCTAACAGTCTACAGAAAGGCATGCATGCATGTGTATCTGAGTGTTTCAATGCGTTAAACGTAAGTGGTCTATAGACCTTCCTTGTCTCAAGTTATTGTACGTACGTTCCATTGACCTTTCTTGTCCCGAGTTTTTCCTACAAAATCAAATGTACGTATGTACATACCTTGAAGCCTTTGCTGTTGTGGTTTCGCATAAACGGATAAAAGGCACCGAGCTGCATCCAGCGAACGCACAACTGTTCTGAAGCGTCTCCATTGAAGCCACATATGTCAGCACCGACAAACGGAATGCCGTAAAACTGGAACGCCAACAGAGCTACAGCCAACGACAAAAAATTCTAAGTGGCATCAGATTTATCAAAGAAATTAATTACTGTGCATCATTGATATGCATTTAGGTCTACTGGTATTTTTTGTACCAACTCGACAGTCGACACAAAAACAGGTGTTTCGGAGACGTTCTTCTCAGCCAATCGATTAGTGTGGCATACTTAACCCTTTTACCGTGAACCCATCGAGTTATCTCGTCCAACTCAAATACCGCACAGCGTGATCCCCGAGTTACCTCGTCCACGCAATCTTCTTACATTACATTACATTACGTCGCCGTGAACCCTGAGATAACGCGTCCTAATGCTGTGACAGCCTTTCCAGGTAAGTGTAATATACATAATATCACACAGGTTTGAAAATTTGTTTTTAAATTTCATGCCACAGTAAAGGGGTTAGAAATCTAAACAGTAAAACTAACACAAGAAGTCTTCACTGCTGCTGACAGACCCGTGCGACGCAGTGACTCATGCCCACCATGTTGTACGCAGATGTCGACGGTCAGTGTGATGAACTGGTGACCGAGACCGTCACCAGTTTACTACACGGACCGTCCACCGAAGTTGACAGCACCTGAGACGATCAGCTGTTCCAGAGATATGATTGGTGCTCACCCATCAAAATTTAAATGGTTCAAGTGATCTGACCACGCCCCTCTCAGGGACGGTCTGCAATCCATAAGCTAGCACTAGCATAGGTCTACACGAAATTATTAAACTGACATCTATTAAACTATATAAGATAGAACTTAAGTGTCGTAATAATTGTTTTGGTGCCAGTGACGGTTTAAAACTAGTGAAACTGAAAAAGCTAGTGAAAGAGCTAAAATCGGTTTTGTTCCGTGAGAGATCGTTCCATATATAGACAACACGTGATAAGAACAGCTATTGAATCGTATGACACGTGCTTTTGCAAGAGGGCTAAAGTGACTTTTAACGTCATTCAAGGTCACAATAGATAATGGCGCCATTCTGTATGCCACATATGATTTCCTATTAGTCTCTATCTTATATAGTGTTCAAGTTTTCAAGATATTATCACTTACTTATCAATTTATCAAACTACGAGATGGTCTTGGACGCCCCAGCATTGACGTGGATCCTTTGCCACCTCGACGGCCTGCTCTGACCCTGAACTTCCACCTCCAAAATCTAATTAGGTAATCAGCAGGGGCTAATGAATATACCATGTAAGTTTCATCAAGATCGCTCGAACCGTTCATGAGAAATTGTGGTAACAACACCTGTCAAGATGAACGGACGAACGCGGTGGACGGACAGCCCCAAAACATAATGCCTGTACCGATACTGTCGGGTGGTAAAGGTAAGAAGGGGCCACGTGACCCTGAACACGCTTCCTTTGAGGCCATTACCAATGACCATAAATGACTTTCAATGCCATTCAACTATTTCAAGCATTTTCAGCCAGTACAGGCTCCAAGGCGGTAATGCGCCGTGATTCATGTGTTGCATTTAGCGCCATATAAATTGTTTGTTTGTTTGTGTGTTTACTTAATGTCCTTCCTCGCTTTCTTCCTTCTTTACTTTCTTCTTTCCTTATGCTTTCTTTCTTACTTACTTACTTCCTTACTTATTTACTTTCTGACTTATCTATTTACTTCTTCCAAAATAGACCCGTTCCGTTTCCAGGCTTTAGTTTTCTTGGTTCATTTTGTGTTGTAGTATACTTTGTTATGGATGCGTGTGGCGGCGTGGCGTAGTGGTAACGGCGTTGGTCGTATCAACGAAGTTACTGTACGTCGAGCCCGGTTAGTACTGGGATGGGTGACGTGTCTGGGTTCGACTCCCGGCGGCGGCACTTTATTTCGGTATGTAACCAGCCACCCAGGTCGACTCAGCCTTCTACCCTCTGTGGGACGGTAAATGAGTACCAGTCAAAGGGCGGTGATGCTCTGCGGCTGGGGAGTAAAGGCAGGCATGGTGTAATTTGCAGGTAAAACTGTGTGATCCATGTCTGAGCGCATTAGAGGCGATGCGACGATGCGCTAAACAAATCGACGTATACTTTACTTTACTTTACTTTTACATGTTTGCTTCTCTTGTGTTTGTTTAAGTTTTTCAGTACTAAGCCAAGAGAGAGAAGAACGTCTCCGAAATGACCTATTTGTGTCAGTTGGGACGTAAAACCTTAACTCAATCAATCTATCAGGCGTTTTGAAATGTAATTTCTCATACAGTTATTTAGCAGTTGACCAGTAATATTGCACATGGAACGAAAATTTATCATCATTATTATTATTGAAATAAAAGCAAAGGGCCAGTACTGGCCACTGACATGCATCACAAATCACAATACAATATTCAATGTGTAAACAGTGATAATTAAAACAACGAACATTGTTACATTCAAGATTGTTCCATATATGAACAAACAAAAGAAATGTTTGCGAACATTCAATCTCGAATAGGTTTGAAACAGTTTGTAATCGTGGCCACGGGTTGTACTACTAGCTCTCAATGTAAAACAGTCACTGAATTTCAGATCAACAAAACCAAGTAACATTTTGTATACAAAAACCAAGTCGTAGCGCAGCCAAAGTAATTCTGGAGCGACTATGCCAAGAAATTCAAGACGTTTTATGTAGGGCAGATTGTAAACTAACTGAACCCTTCTGTATATAGTGCTGCCCTGCGTGGCGGATGTTAGTATTGTTAATTGCGCGGTATGTCAGCAATTTAATAAACGGACATTATTGAACTAACTTAGCAAGATTTCAGATCACAGAGAGCATCATGTGTCTGTTATGTAACAAAAAGTAAAAAGTGTCCTTTTACACGTAAGAGATAATAGTAACCTGAGATGGAGAAGCTGAGATCATCCCAGTTAGAGTTTATATCGCCAGTCCAATGAAAAGCATAATGGCCGTGGCTTGCGAAGGTAGATCTTGACAGTACAAAGGGCCGTGTACCTCGAATACGAATTAGTGCCCTAGGCAACAACATACAATGTAATTATTTACAGCAGTAAAAAAATCAGCCTTTTGCCAGTGCATTTTTCCATCTACGGTATGTAGCTGAAATCTGATATACAAAAACTCTTAAGACAGTCTTATAAGCTTCTCAGCAGTTACGTGAAAAAAACTGACAAAAACTAGTAAATTATTAAGAAGTAATTTACAAAAAAAAATCTTCAGACGTCTTTTATTTGCTTTTTCATTTTGTGGTATGTTTTTGTAAGTGCAATCTGAATCAAAAAATATTTCAGTAGCAAAGGTCCCAGAAAATCATATGACTTTGCTGTTAATTGATCCATACACGTGAAAACGATATGATACACCAGGCATCTTACATGCAGCTAACAAAAATCTTATTATATGGTAATCCGGTTTCTAAAAATAATTAACATTTAACAGAACTTTCAATACAATGAACGAAGATGATAGTTACAACAAGCAAAGATTGCCTTGTATAACATAGCGGCCCAGAAATAGATCGGGCCCCACTGTTACAGTCAGAGGACCAGCATGGGTGGTAAATGGTAATTTTTGAGACACAGTGTAGAAGGCAACAGTCATAAACTTACTTGCTGGATGCAATCGCCTCCGTCATTCCATACATGTTGTGCAGATTGTAATGTGTTGAAAGATACTGCTGAGCTGATGGACAGATAGTTTTGCACGGTAAGCAGCGGTCAACCACGTCTGGCCACACACATGCACATGCACGACTATAACAACTACCAATAACACTACAAAAAGGTCGTGGGTTCAAATCCCATACTCGTTACCGAGTGGAGAGTGTTGGGCCCGGAGCTGATCTAGGTGTACAAGCAGTCACACTGCAGGTGACTATAAGTCATCCACCTGGCGGTAGGCTGCCATTACTTTCTGCCAGGCCTGCGGTTACCTTCCAAGCCGCAGAGCATCACCGCCCCTTGATAACTTGGTACCAGCCGAAGTACGTAGGTGTAAACAACTTGCTTAAGGTCGTTACGCAGCTTTTGCCCCGAGTAGGATTTGAACCCACAACATGTTTATCGCAAGTCCAATGCTCTACCCGTTGCTCCACAACTACCATTACTTCCAGGTGAGTCTGGATCGGCTAGTTCCTCTTGGTCTCCTGCTTCACATGTTACGGAAGAGAACGTCGGGATTAGTGAAATGCGTTTTTTATGGATCGGACATCCTTGATGTCCAATTCAACCATCAGTGTCAAGGTACTGAAGAGAACATAACGCACTAAACCTAACCAGTGGCCTGGCTTCATCCTTTCTTTATCTACCAAAAGACTCTTAACAAAAAGGCTTTGTGATGGCTCTCCAATGCCAGTACACATGTGCATACAGAGAAGCATCACTTCAGCTGAGACTTGCGTGATTGGCACGTTGATTGAGGCTTACTGGTGTTCACCATAGCAACTATAAAAATGACTACTTTGCCCCCGGTAAAAAGTGCAAAGTATTGCGATCACTGTGTCTGTCTGTCTGTCTGTCTGCTCGTGATTCTCAAAAACCTGATGTCCAAATTTAACCAAATTTTCTGTACATGTTACCTGTGGCCGTGGCTCGGTCCTTCTCTAACAGCAATGTGATAGTTATGTACTTCCGGTTTTGTGGATACCATGTTTTCATATAATGCAAGGAATAGGAAAGAATGCAATTTGTGTGTCTCGTCCAATTCGCCAGGTGGCGGCACCAGTCAGACAACAGGCAACGTTGTTTGGTCGAAATCACCAGATGGCGGAACTACAGCAGTCTCTGACTGCATATTGTTTGTTGATTGAGTTAAGGTTTTATGTCTCACTCAACACAGAAACACTGGCCATTTCAGAGACGTTCTTCCCAGCCCATCACTTAGCGTGGTACTACTGCAACGATACCAAACTCAACAAAGCAGACATCCACCAATGTATTTAAAGATACTATAATACAAAACAAACACAAGTACGTCACTGGGACTGACCTATATCCACACATGTCGATCACACACCGCGCGGTATATTGCAAACGTGTTTAAATTTCACGAACGGCGCATCTCTAGCGTGAAGTTTACGTCAACGCATGTCTACGGTAATGTTTACATGCGGGTGAACGTACGTGGCTCGCGCGCTAGCCAATTCGTCCGATGTTGGGCTTCTGAGGGAGCTAAGTTCACAAAAATTAGTGATTCCCTGCCTTGAATGTGGACGAACCGCCGAGCAAAATGTGACGACGCTAGCTTTATACTATATCCACACCTTGCCTATCGGCATGTATGAATAACAACTAAACTACGGTCGATCGCCGTGTACAATGCCAGCGGAAAATGTATTGGATTCTTAGTCTTGGGGGTTGAAACTTGAAAAAAATTAAACTAGTTTTTACCATATTTTGTTTTGTCATAGAAATCAATTGCTCACTTTCACCACTCTACCTGGCTATTACGTCTCCATTTCGACGAAACGTTACGGCTTTTCTGTTTAAACACTACAACTTTCAAGTTTTCGTTTAACGTTCATCTTTCTAATCTTTCAAGATTTACTCCAGTTTTGGAATTCTCCCTCAAATAAAACTTCGGCAATAACTGGAGCTGATTTTTACAAACCAGATAAACTTGCTGTCAGTGTTTGCTATTGGTAAGGGTGACAACACTAACACTAATCATTGAAAATCATCAACAGAACTCGTTCCTTTCTTGATTCACCAGCTGAATCCTGCCATCTGACGCCAGTAACTGTTTAGTTAAAATGCAAATTGCTCAAATATTATTACAGAGGTTGCAGGAAAAAAACTATCGGACCTGACAATTGAACACAGAAGATGCTATATGGATGAAATTAATTCAAGATACTTAATAACACCCACAAATAATATTTGTGGGTGTCATTAAGTAACATTATAGGCAGCGAGCGAGATAACGTTTTTATGGTACCAGCTCACCCGGGTAGTCCTTGATATAGGGCAGTTAAATGGGTAGTTATTGCTGTGACTACAACTACATGTGCTTCTGATCTACTGAATGAAAAAATCGTGCAGCATGGTACAGCAAACAATTATTATGCACTGCATGCAAAGTCTGCAGAATATGCACCAACAATCTTTTATCAACGCCACATTTACTATTGTTACAGTTTAACCATACTAACAAGGGACGTAAGGTGGATTGTCCAGTTTGTCCGACGTACAGCCTAGAGTTGAACCGTCCACAAAGTTAGATGGCTCATTCATATCCTACACACAGAAACCACCAACATCTATTGACAAAAAGAACTGACTAAGGATGGACATTCCACTTGACGTACAGTAGGCTATTTCAGAGACGTTCTACCTAGCCAATGACAAAGCATGGTACTGAAGAAACTAAACCAAATATATAACAAAAGCAAACAAGCATCAATAAATATAAAAATACTGTCACCGAGAATAAAGATAATAAATGAATCCCAGACATCTGCCTCAAACTGGACGAGGCCTCTTCCTACAACCTGGAGTTGAAGCGAATTAACTTAAACTTTATTACAAATCACGAAACACAACTTAGACCAACTAGAAACTGTAAGCATAACTGAGTTGCTGCCACACCAGCTGGATAATCATACCCACACCCACACCCACCACCTTCACCTACCTGGATGAAATATGGCACGCCACCGTAAATCCACGACGAACTCTTCCACGCCAAATTTGCACTCAATCGGTATATACTATCGGGCTGCAGCCTGACAAACAAGCAGTATTGGACAAAGGGCAAAAAACAGTCAAAATACCACGATTTTGACCAAATTGTGAACTCATGGGGCCCCTGTCTTCATCCCTTTGCAAATCAGAGCCAAATTTGGCATGCTATAGTGAACCGGAGTGTATTCTTCCATGCTAAATTTCACATTCATCGGCACATAACGTCACCCCATCACGGCGAAAAACCGCCAAAATACTGCAATTTTGACCAAATTTAAAACGTTTTGAGCCTTTTGTTTTCATCTTTCGCCAATTAGCATCAAATATGGCATGTGATAGTAGGCGGACCCATATGGTCTATTTACCACTCCAAATTTTACCATGATCAGTATACACAATGACTCCTGCAGGGTGAAAACCATGATTTTGACCAAATTTTGAACTTTAGGGACTTGTACCCACCCCCTCACCAATCAGTATTAAATGTAGCAATGTGAGAGTAGACCCATAGTGTATGATTCCATGCCTAATTTCACATGTGTTGTATTGTGTTGTCCTTAAGCGGCTAAACAACCGTATTTTCAACTTCAACATTCTGTTGTGGAGCCAACTAATGATCACAGTCTGCACGATAGTGCAGGACTGTTGTAAGAGTCGTTCCGACAAGTACAGGAAATGGCACTTTTGGGGGTCCTGCCTCCCAGAAACCCCTTAACCGATCAACATAAAATTTGGCATGGATGATTACGTTCGGGATACCACTCGACATCCCAAATGGCATGTCAGCCGGATAAGGGGCGTGACCCCCACGAATGGGTGAAATGTTAAGGGTCTGTGCTTTTTATTTTATTTTTTTGTCGTTTCTTTAGTGCAGCTAGGGGTCAAACCGCTGGACCGATTTTGACAAGTTATACCTCAAAATGCGTGTGTCCGGGTGAGTTGCATTCCTAGAGGGATAAAGATACACAAAGT